>Ga0075365_10000038_pt1 | contig 48381 bp, 46 predicted proteins | sample EndMetdeltDD1765_FD_71387 | JGI IMG/M metagenome (GOLD analysis project Ga0075365, IMG submission 71387) | Populus endosphere microbial communities from Tennessee, USA - Endosphere MetaG P. deltoides DD176-5 | ecosystem: Host-associated > Plants > Roots > Endosphere | place: USA: Tennessee... | reverse complement strand
TATAAGAACCTATTCTTCGCGTGAAGAATGAGAAAAGAATTTCTACCACGATCAAATGTTAAAGAGCTATCGCTACAAAATGAGAACTAGAAAATAAGTTATCTTTTGTAATGATGGAGGAAATATAACCCATAGTAAGATTATTGTCAAAGCATGGTGTCAAAGATTGAATTGTTTTCACTCGAGAATTTATACTTAAAATAAGGCTAATCCACTCATTTTATCGAATTATGTTGCTTTAAGGAAACAAAATGATTGACAATCTTAGCTTTGTATGGTATAACTAAATTGTCATTATGTCACTGTCCTTTCTTCAAAATATCGGCATAACGGAGACAGAGAGCTCTTTGTACGAGTTATTACTCAAACTCGGAGAAATTCCGATAACCACACTTATTCGTGAGAGCAAACTTAAACGCCCCACTGTTTATAAAGCAGTACATTCGTTGACAAAAAAAGGCTTGGTTATTCAACAAGATGTCCGTAAAAAACTTCATGTCCGCCCGGCATCGCCGAGTAAGTTGCAAGAGATTGCAGACAAACACTATAAAGTAATTGAAAACACCAAGTTAAATTTAAATGCCTTACTTCCCGGATTAGCACTCAGCTATACTCACTCGACTGATAAACCAGTCGTTCGTGTCTATGAAGGGGTCGAAGGGTTAAAAGAAATTTACACCGATACGCTTACCGTCGGTGAGCCAATTTTTGCGCTCTTACAGTCCTCGGTTGTTGAACCAGAACTTTTTACCTGGCTTACCACAACCTATGTTAAGAAAAGAGTCAAAGCCAAAATTCATGCAAAAGTAATTGTGGCCTCCGGTCCTGCGAGTAAAGAGTATATGCAAGAAAGTAAAGAATCATATCGAACGACAAAGCAAATTGATGGCAAACGTTTTCCGTTTCAGCATGAGATTGATATCTATGGAGATAAAGTTGCGATTATTCATTTTAAGAAAGATGAGCCACTCGTTGGCATTCTCATTCATCATCCTCAAATTGCTAAGACGATGAAAGCGTGGTTCGATCTGGCTTGGGGAGGGATCTAAACTTTGAACTTCTTCTGAGAACTCCATATAATAAAGAGAATGAATGAAAGTGGAGAAATCCTCCAACCACGACGACAAGAAGCTCGATTAGGATCACCTTTGTGGAATGCAAAAACGCTTGCTCATCGATTTAAAGGATACTCGGGCAACGTCGATGGATGGGGAAATTCTTCTATGAAAGCATTTGCTGGAACTTCTTTTGAAATGGACATTCCGGTGAAACGAAGAGGAACGCGCAAAGAGGTTATGGATGAATTGGGAGATATCTCCTCAGAATCTCTTGCTAAGGAAGACTTTCCTGATTTCTATAAACATGTGGATATGTTATTAAGCTTTGATACCGCAAGGGGTATCGAGGATACTCGTGCGTTTCAATCAAGACCAGTGATCGAAGCAAGTATTGGTACGATAATCGAGAGAATCGCAAGTGAAGCGCCAAAATTTGCACAAGATGTTTATCCTCATGATGCTGCATTACAGCGAACAGTAGCGTTTGATTGTAATCTTCGTATGCTTGCTTGTCTCGAAATGGCGAGTGAGAATCCTTCATTTCGTTTAGAAGATAAATTTACCGATGAGCTCTATCGAGCTGCAACGGAAAGTGGCCATCCTACGTTTCTTCCTTACGCTTTATTTTTTGATGAACGAAATAAGATGTATTCAAAAGGTCAGGGGCTGCAAGAACAATTCGAGCAATTTGCGTTGCCAAAATTACTGAGCACTGACGAAAAAAACAGTGATGTCTCGACCTATCTGCCGAACTTTTTACTCGGAGCAGAATCTCTCTATTCGGATCTTCTCACCTATACATTACTTCGTGCAGACACCGATGATCAAATTGTTTCAGTTATTCAAAAACTTGCCCCCCAGATGGGGGTTGAACGAATGCGCAAACGACTTCGAGAATATGTCGGTGATAATCCATCATTTCAACCAAAGTTTGATACAGCCTTTACGTATTTGGGGTTTGATCCAAAAGAGCCGCAGGTGTCATTAGCAGATGTCTATACAAAAATAGATTTTGCTTCATATAAGCCAAATGAAGAAAACCAACAATTTGAAAAAGATTTATTGCTTCGAGAATTGGAAGGTAAACAAGAAGTCTTGGATATTGCTTGTGGTACCGGTCGTCTTATTGATGCTATCGATGGTCAAGCAGAGCATCATGTCTCAGGTATTGATATGATGCCAAAACATATTGCAGCGATAAAAGAGCGAGATCCGCAAAAAGATGTGCATACTGGTTCATGGTTTTCTATGCCTTTTGCTGATAAACAATTTGATGCGGCTTATTGTTTAGGAAGATCTGCTATGCATAATACGACAGTTCCTGATGTTCTTACTTTTTTTAAAGAAGCAAAGAGAGTCATTAAAGATGACGGATTTGTCATTATGGATTTTCCCGATCCAACGAAAGGTGAATACAAAGAGCATGTTGAACAGACAAAAAATATTGTAGCCGAAAAAGGCTTAAAAAATGTGCTGCCAGGACTGATTACTGATAGTCCTGATTTAGAGCACTTTTACGATCGATATGTTCCTGATGAAAGAGCGTTGCGTGCACTTGCTTTCTTATCAGGGTTTCATGCAGAAAAAATTGTGACGAATGATTATCATAATGTTTCGGGAGCGGAAGAATCCAATGTCTATTGGAAGTTTACGAAAACAGCAAGTGTTCCTGAAGATGCCTATTTCTTATTGTTGGGAGATATTTATCAAGGGAATTATTCTTTAACAATTTAGTGCCTGTTATGCATGCGAGGTGCTGGCTAACGTATGTTACAATACCTCTATGCAACGGCGGGGACAATTTTTTTCTGTATTTTTTCTTTTCTTCATTTTTACTCTCATTGTTTTTTTCTTTGCCCAAACAAATTTCGGTCGGGGAACAACTGGTTTGACTGAACAAGTGATGGTGCCTTTTCAACGAGTAATCTTTCCTTTGTTGTCTCGCGGCACTACTGACTCACAAGAACTTTCGTCACTGAAAGAAGAAAACAGCAAGCTTTTGCTCCAACTTGCAAAACACAAATCACTTGAAAAAGAAAACCAAGCATTACGAGATCAATTTGAAACCACTTCACCTTCACCTCGCACATTATTACCAGCTCAAATCATCGGTATGCATGATGAAGAAATCATCCTTGATAAAGGAACACGGGACAAAATAAAAGTTGGGAATAGTGTCGTCGTAAAAGAAAACATCATCGGCAAAGTTGTCCGCGTTTCGGAGCATCTGTCTGTTGTTGAACTGTTGATGCATCCGCATACGTCGTTTACCGCCGAAACAGTAAAGACCTCAGCTCTTGGTGTGATAAAAGGTCGCGATGGAGAAATCTTGCTCGACAATGTTGTTCTTTCAGACAAACTCGAGAAAAATGATGTCGTCAAAACGAAAGGGGATAGTGATAAAGATGGCAATGGTTCTCCTCCCGGACTCGTTGTCGGTAAAGTGATTTCAGTCAACAAAAAAGCCAGTGCTCTTTTTCAGCAAGCGGAGATTCAAAGTCTCGTTGATATTGCAAAATTGAAACTCGTTTTTGTTTTGGTAGAAAACAAATAATCATGATAGCCATTCTGTTAAGCATCTTATTGCTCATCTCATTTGTCCTTGAAAGTACGATAACGACAATTCCGTTGTTGCTTATTTGTTTGTTATGTTTTGCAATTGCGAAGCGGGATATGACCGTCTTTCTCATTGCTTTTTTTGTGGGTATATGGTTTGATATAGCCACAGTACATCCCGTGGGTGCAACAAGTTTATTTTTCCTGCTCTTTATCTTTCTTGTCTTTTTGTACCAACGAAAGTATGAAATTGATTCCTACCCCTTTGTCATCATGGCAGCGTTTCTGGGATCAGGAATCTTTCTCTTCGTTTTTGGATACGAGAACATTCTCTTTAAGGCAGGGATTAGTGCGTTTCTTGCGATGCTCCTTTTTGGGATTGTTACGTTTCAACGTAAAGTCAAAGAACATACCTTATGAAACATGGACCTCTTTTTGGTGAACATATCAAAACGGAAAAAGTAAAAAGACGAACCTACGATGATACGCCTCGTAGTTTTACGACCCGAGATTTTTTGTTACCCAGCATTCTTGTTATTGTTGTTGTCATTCTTGTTATCAAATTATTTGCACTCCAAATTGTCGAGGGAGCAAAATATCGACAACTTTCTGATTCAAATAGAATCCGTACACAAATTATTCATGCTCCTCGTGGCGTAATCTTTGATCGCAATGGCATTCCGCTTGTTCTTAATTTGCCAGGGTTTCGTCGGATTGTTGCCGATGATAAAAAGAACGACCCAGCAAAGAAATCGTTTAAAACAGAAGTAATTACCAAAGAAGATGCCTTGCCCTTGATTGCAAAAGGCGCGCAAAATATTGAAGTTGATTCGCTTCGTGAGTATCCATATCAGGAGTCCCTGGGCCATGTCATTGGCTATATCGGCCAGATTTCTCAAGAGGAATATAAAGAGAAGAAGTCGTCCGAATATCAACCGACTGATTGGCTTGGAAAAAGCGGTGTCGAGCGATCATATGAGCAAATGCTTCGAGGGAAAGATGGCCAACAATTAATCGAAGTGGATGCGTTTGGTAATAAGATTCGTTCACTCGGAGAAACAGATCCACTTCCCGGTCTTGATGTCACACTTACCATCGATGCAAAGTTACAAAAGGCAATTTATGAAGCATCCAAAGATATTCAAAAAGGTGCGATTGTTGTTTCCCGTCCGGATGGAGAGATCTTGGCATTAATTTCTCGTCCATCGTTTGACCCCAATCTCTTCACTCGTGACAAAACATACAAGACAGCAACTGACAGCGCGTATACTTCTTGGAAAGCGGTGATCTCGGATAATGATAAGCAACCACTACTTGATCGAGCAATTGGCGGAACCTATCCTCCCGGGTCAACCTTTAAATTACTGACCGCTGTCTCCGGTCTTGAAAATCACGTAATTGATAAAGGGTATTCGATTACCGATACTGGTGTATTAAAGGTCGGAGAATTCTCTTATGCTAACTGGTATTACACCGATCACGGAAAGAAAGAAGAAGGACAGGTGGATGTAGTTAAGGCAATTGCCAGGTCGAATGATATTTTTTTCTATAAACTTGCAGAAAAAGTGGGGGCCGACAAATTATCTGCAACAGCTGGATCATTTGGCGTTGGTTATCTTACCGGAATCGATATCGGTGGGGAAGCAGCTGGCTTGTTGCCGACAAAGGATTGGAAAGAAAAAGAAGTTGGAGAGAAGTGGTACTTGGGTGATTCGTTTCATTTTGGTATCGGGCAGGGATATTTGTTGACGACACCATTGCAAGTGAATAGTTGGACAGCAACCATTGCCAATGGTGGGACATTTTATCAACCACGATTGTTGAAAAGTAAGGATCCAAAAATTAATAAACAAGGATTGGTCTCTGAAAAAACGCTTGCACTTATTCGCCAAGGAATGATTGCCAGCTGTAGTCCTGGTGGAGTAGCGTTTCCGATTTATGATTTTAAAGTTAAGAATGCGAAGTTAAAAGTTGACGGCAAAAATTATCTCAAAGTGGCATCAGCGAGTGCCGATATGCGACAAGTCTCCGTTGCCTGTAAAACAGGAACTGCACAACATGGAGGAGAAAAGACTTTGCCTCATGCATGGATTACGCTGTTCGCTCCTGCTTATAAACCTGAGATTGTCGTAACTGTCCTCAATGAATCTTCGGGAGAAGGCTCACAGCAAGCAGCGCCCATCGCAAAGAAAGTATTAGATGCTTATTTTGAGAAGAAATAAAAGGAGTTTTCCTTAAAAAGGAAGCCATCCCGGTCCAAGTTCGTACGATGTTTCATACGAAGCGAACAGAGGAATTTCAGGTGTTGATGATTCAAATTGGTCGACTGTACCTTCTCCATAAGGATCTTTTTGTTCATGAATGCTCACTAATCTTTTCACTTTAAGTCCTGTTGACTTTGCCAGGAGATCTGCTTGTGCTCTTCCATAGTTAAGCGCTTTCTGTCGTAATTGAGCGTCGTAAGCAGTTTTATCACCGATAGAATACAGCGCATCGATATTCTGTATTTCTAAATCTGTTTCAAGTATCTCTTGCAATTTTTCTCTTTTCCCCAGATCATTTTTTGCGAGCACAATCTCAAAATCCGTTGTCGAAATATAACTATTTGTATTTGGTATTCTCTCAACGAAGCCACCTCCTCCTGATCCACCTCCGCCTCCAGCACAATTTCCTAAACAAGCAGGTGTGGGTGTAGGCATAGTTGTATCGGTAGAGAGAGGCACAGGTACTTCATATTCTTCTGTATCATCGATCGTAGTGCTGTTAATATTTTTAATATTTTTGTCAGACAAACCTTGACTGGCAAGGATTGTTTTTAATTTTGCGATTTTCTTTTGATTCTCCGAAAGCGCTTGATCCTTCTTCTTTGCTGTTGATTCAAATGATCCCGAGATTGTTGCCATATCTGCTTGTACATCAAGCTGCGCTGCTCCCACAACACTGATTGTTTGGGTAGGTTTTGAAAAATAGTGTCCGATAATTACGCCAACGATTAAAGCGACAATGATAAAGAAAATACTTTTATGAGGTCTTGCAGCGAGATGAAAATGAAAACTGTGTACTTTTTCATCAGGAGGGGTTACGGGCATTTCGTTCATATCATTAGTATGAAGATTAGATAGTTCTTTTGTCAAGGATGCCTTTAGAAAGGAAAAAGTTTGGGGCCCAGTTCATAGGTGACTTCATATGAAGCATCAAACGTCACTTGTTTTTCTGGTGAGGTAGATTTTGCTTCAGTCGTTTGTGTTTTTTCTTGAGAGGTGTGCTCAACAACTGACACCAATCTTGTTACCTTTAAACGATTATTGTTTGCGAGACTTTCTGCTTGTTTCTTTGCATCTTCGATAGCTTTTTGTTTAATCTCCACATCGTAAGGGTGGCGATCGATTATGGCGTAGGTAACTGTTGGAGAGGCGTTGTAGAGTTTGAGTACCTTGAGATATTTATCAATGTCGTTTACTTCTTTGCCTTCAAGTACTACTTCAAAAAGTGATAATGCAGCATAGTTTTGTCCTTCATAGGTTGCTTTGCCAAATTGAGGGAAGTCATCGTCATCATAATAGTCACTTGGTGCATATGTTTGTTTGATGACAAAGTGATTTTGAGAAAGCCCAAGGTTTATGAGGGCTGTTCGTATCTTGTCTATTTCATTTTTAGCACTTGCTTGTGTTTTCTCAGAAGTGTTATCGATTGCTTCTGTCGATCCGGCGATAATTGCTTTATTTGTGTTAACTGTCAGTTTAGCATTTCCGACAACCGTTACTGTTTGTTGTCCGAGCGACTGCTGTTTGTTATATAAAAAGCCGAGGAGCCCACCGATAATAAGGAGTGCTAAAAAAATGAGCATATTTTTATTTTCTTGCGGCATGCTAAATCCAGAATAGGAAGGAGGAGGCTCAGATGGCAATTCTGATGGTACTGGTGGTAGATCTGGCATACTAAGATATCATACAAAACAGGCTTGTCAATTGTAAAGAGTTTGCTGTATGATAAAAAAACGATGATGCTAAAAAAACAGCAAATTATTCTTCTCGTTGGTGGACTATTGCTTGTTGGAGGAGCGGTTATTTTTTACACCCAAACACAAAAGAACACTGCTAAAAACAACATAACACAACAAGGTTCGACACCTGTTTCAATGTCTCAAAATCCATCAAAAACTGTGGTAGGTAATGATACGATGCCACCTCATAAAGTTACTAACCTAAAATCAAGTACGATTAGCGACCAAGAGATTAAACTTATCTGGGCGCCGACAAATGATAATAACAAAGTAGCCCATTATATTATTTATCGATCTGAAGGAGACGCGGCAAGTGGTGGCAATTCAGGAGAAAATTTTCAATCAAAACCAGTGACTGGCACAGAGTACCGAGATACCAATCTGAAATCATTAACCTCCTATTATTATTATGTAAAAGCTGTTGATGAAAAAGGAAATGAAAGTGAAGCGAGCAATATTACTGGCGCAAAAACGAAGAGAACAGACCCAGCAGAGAATATGGTGACAGGAAACTTAAGTGGGGAACTCGGTATCATTATTCCTGATGCGACGATTATTGTGACTATCCAAGATAAAAATGATCCGACGAAAAAAGTAGCAGATCCTTATCGTGTCCGTTTAGTGAATAAAACCGGTAGTTATCAATTCAGAAATCTTCCAACCAAAGTATATCTGCTTACCGCCAAGACAGAAGAAAATACACCACTGTATCAATCTGTTCAGATACAACATACTGCTACGTTTCCAACAAAAGCAGATATTGGTGATACGTATGGAAAAGAGACCTTAAAAAAGAGTTTCAACTTTAAAAAAGTAGATCAGATTACTCCATAAATTAATGTCTGCGCGATGCATACTCATCGGAACGCTCCCGAAGACGGGTCATTGTATTCTGACTTTGAGGAATACCCAATATTCGAACAGTTGCTCCATCTCCCTGGTTTAATTGCTCTTCATCTTCTCGTAATCGAGTAACTTGGCCTTCAAGCGTTTTTAATGCATTGTTTATCTCCCAGCTATAATAGTCATAAAGTCCGGTTGTGGGAAGTGCAACCACTTTTGGGGGTTGCCCCTTTTCTTTAGCTGATGCTATTTTCTTTACAGTATCTCGCCATCTAATTGCTTGAAGAACAGATGCTTTTGTTGGAGGTTTATCTGCGTGCACTGATCTCTCAGGTACTGGATTCTTTATTCTATGTAATGGAAAAACTACGATGTTTGCTGAATCTGGAATGCGAGTTGTCGGTTGTTGGCGTTCGACAGGTAAGGGACGCACGAGATGGAGATGTTTTATTGATCGTTCAACTAACGGATGTTCATGTCTGTTTTGTATAGTTCGTTTTGGATCTAGTCCAACTTTTGTTTCGCCCATATCTTCCTTTATTACAAAAAAAAACCTTCCAATCGTGGAAGGGTCAATAAAGAAATCTATGTTTAAAATTTATCTATCCTTCCAACGCCGTCGAGAAAGTCTCATTTGGTTTGCTGTGTTAGAAGATATTTTCTGCATTTCTTAGATTTAACTATACTCCTTTTTGCTGAGTTGTCAAGATAGAATGAATAGAAAAAATGCTATGATAAATAGTAATGGATCAACGATTATATTGGTTAGGCTTTGCTGTGTGTTCTGGAATTGGACCGGGGAGATTTGGCAAACTCATAACGTACTTCGGCTCAGCAAAATTGGCATGGCATGCGGATATTCGTGAACTCCAACAAAGTGGCATTGGCAACGTGATGGCAGAACAATTTGTAGATTTTCGCAAGAAGCATGATCTTGAGGGCTATGAGGCATTGCTTACCAAACACCAAGTTTCATTTGTTACCTTAGAAGATGCTGCTTATCCATCTTTACTTCGCAAAATTAAAAACCCACCCTTTGTGTTATTTAAACGAGGGAATTTTGATTTTTCTACCGTTGAGAATCAACAAGCCATTGGCATTGTCGGAACTCGAAATATTACTGAGTATGGCAAGCAGGTGACTGAGCAATTTACTCGTGAATTAGTTTCGGCAAATTGTGTCGTAATTTCCGGTTTGGCTCTTGGTGTTGATGCGCTTGCTCATTGGACAACGCTTGCGACCGGTGGAAAAACGGTAGCAGTTCTTGGATGTGGAGTTGATTGTTGTTATCCACGGGAAAATCAATCGCTCTATAATAGTATTCTTGAAAAAGGTGGCGCGATTGTCTCAGAATATGCGCTTGGTGTTTTGCCATCCAAAGGGTCATTCCCATCGAGAAATCGAATTATTGCCGGATTATCACAAGGGGTGCTTGTCACCGAAGGTGCAACGCAGAGTGGTAGTTTGATTACCGCTCAGGATGCTTTTGCCAATCAACGGAAAGTATTTGCCATCCCTGGTACTATTCACTCTCATTTATCAGCTGGTCCGGCAAAACTTATTAAGCAAGGCGCCCAGCTCGTAACCACGCCCAAAGAAATTTTAGATGCGCTTCATGTTAAAAATAATTCTTTGGGAGCAGTAAGAAAGAGCGCAATCAAAGGCGACACGAAAGAAGAACAACTCATCATCGATCTTCTGCAAAAAGAGCAAATGCACTTTGATGCGCTCGTAAAACAAACCCAAATAAATTCGTCGCAAATGGGAGGGATCTTGTCGTTACTCGAAATGAAAGGCATCGTGACAGCGCTTGATGCCGGCTTCTTCTGCTTGACCGATCTGTTGTCTTGACAGGCCCCATGATTGTTTGCAATGATAAAAAGAGATGAAAAAACATACTCGAGACATGACTTCTTCTTTTTTTAATAAATCAGCAGGGAAAAACGAAATAATTCTGGTAACAGTTATTTCTCTCTTTTTATCGCTTGTATTATTACTCATTGCAGGGCAAAGAAGTAGTGATATTCGACAAATGGCCCAGACCGTTCCAAGTCCTCAATGTCTCGGTGGTGTTTGTCCGACAGATACAGGAATGCCCACTACTAATCCTGACGAAACGACCCCTGGCGCTGACGCCACGTCTACACCTGAAGCAACGGTTAGTCCTTGTCCCGATAATACGACGAGTGTTGCGACGTACGGTCATAAGAAAAAATCGAGCCATCATAAGTTAGATAGTGAAGGGTTATTAAAGAAACTTCTTGAGCTTTTGCAACAGCTTTTTGAGAAATTAAAAGAATGGTTCAGTGGTAACAGCCCAACTCCTGGTAGTGGCGATCCAACTCCAACAGAAGAGGCGCAGCCAACAGAGGAAGTCGCTCCGACTGACGGGACAGCACCTACTGAAGGAGTCGCACCAACGATAGATCCTTGTGCCGGATCTGGTGGAGAGGCAACTCCTCCAACGGAAACAACAATTGCACCAACTGAAGGAACAAGCGCAACGGGAACAGTAGCTCCTACTTCAGGAACAAGTACAACATCTCCTTCTGGACAAGCAATGCCCAAAGATGATCAAACAGGGTGGAAGTTAGTCTTCTCAGACGACTTTACTAAAGATGTTGCCGTGGGGAGTTTCCCTGGAACTGTTTACTCAAGTAAATGGGATGTCTATTCAGATGGCACACCTGATAGTGCCGGAGGAAATGGAAAGCCTTCAAAATATTATCCATCAAAGGTGGTCAGTGTCAAAAATGGCGTTCTCAACAAATACTTACATAGCGAAAATGGAACACCAATGGCAGCAGCGATTATTCCTAAGATAGCTGGTAAAGCAAATGGCCAAGGACAGATTTATGGGAAATATGTCGTTCGATTTAAATCAGATTCCTTAAAAGGCTTTAAGACAGCATGGCTCTTATGGGCTGATCAAGGAGATTTTCGAACTCAGGGTGAAGTTGACTTTCCAGAAGGGGAGTTATCCGGAGAAATCAATGCCTTCCTTCATGAAGCAAATGCTGCGGGACAAGATGTGCAGGACTCCTATCCAAGTGGTGTCAACTATAATTCAGGATGGCATACCGCGACCATTGATTGGCAGCCAACAAAGATTAGCTTTATTCTTGATGGAAAAACAATCGGTTCATCAACCAAAGGAGTGCCAAATACTTCCATGGGTTATATTATCCAAACAGAATCATGTCCCGAAACCTGTCCTGCTGCCTCAACAAAAGGCAATCTCCAAATTGATTGGGTAGCAATCTACGCAAGAAAATAATAATACTTTTATGGTAATATCCTTGCAACGATGGGTAACTCCGAGTTTGAAAATCGTGGCATAAGCAGAACGTATCATTCACTTTTTGAAAAAGTTGATTGGGAATTTATTGGACGGCAGCGAGTAAATAATGACAAGACAGAATCGAAAGCACTGAAGAATGAGACTGTATCTGATGTCCTGGGTTACCTCGATTGGGCATATGCTTCAGAGCCATCAGATCAACTCGCCATTGCTCATAAAGCATTAGGACCTTCACGAATTATTCGAGGAGTTCTTGATTATAAAATTGAAAATGCTGAGAGTCCATTTCTTGATCGCTCCGTGATAGAACCATTTGTCACCTATACTACAAGCTTAGCGCTTGCACTTTATCAAGATCCACCTAAAGCTCATGCTCTTGATCTCATCAATCAATATCGACAGACTATTCCGCGATTAAGTCGTGATCATCGTTTATTTCAGGGCAAGGTAGATCATATCGATAGTTATAGTTGGCACTATACCCATCCGGAGCTTTCTGAAAAAACAGCCAATCGGCTTGCGAAAGATCTTGCTCATGAACCGCTGTTATTTATTCCGCTAGCTCATGGTGGTGTCCCTTCTGGCTTAGATGTGTTTCTTCGGTATGGTGACATAACGAAAAATAGAGAATCACTTGTCTATCCTGTCAGATTTTCAATGCACAAAAAGGAAGATGCAACGCCTCGCCTTACCGATGAAGAAGGGGACTATTTGCAGCGAATGGCACGAGGACGTCATGTGGTACTTTTTGATGACGACTCAGCAAACCCTTACGGGACCATGAGTCGCGCTAAGGGATTTTTTAGAGAATTATTTCCAAAAGATCAGTCTCTTCGCTCTCAAATCAATGAGTATGCCAGGTAATTTTTATCTAGCGGTTGACAACCCGAGCGAAACTTTCTATACTAAATTTAATCAAGAGTGATGGCGAGAGAATTGGCTCGTAGACCCATCCGGCAACCCTGAGGATACTCGAAGGGTGCCCCACCCAATCCCATAAGGGAAGGATTAGCTCTGTCACGAGACAAGAGAAACAAACTAATAAACCTCCTTTTGGGAGGTTTTTTTTGTGATTATGAAAGCAGAACAAGGCATACAGCCAACAGTAAAAGATGTTTTACGAGGGAATACTCTCAAGGTTCCTGATGGAGAAGGTGGGACCATGTCGGTCAAAGTTAATACATTAAAACCAAGTATATTGGCTCCTCGAAAAAGTTCAGTTGTTTTTATTGGCGACTATAACGATAATGATGCTCCGACCAGAGTAAGACAAGTGCTTGCTCGAGAAATTCCATCACGCAAGCATCGTGAAACACTCCCTGTACAAGTAGATCGCTATGCGACACTTGCTGGTTCATATGAATTAGCAGAATTGAGTGCCCATACCGATTATCCTGACGAAACATTGGTTTATTTTAATATTGCTCCTCGGGGTGCAAATAAGGGGGATCAGACACATCAAGATATTACGTGGAAAGGGGAACAGCGGCAAGGACTCATTTTTGGGATTACTGATAAATCAGTACCGATTATTGGAGTGAATAGTGGGTATAACTTTTCCTTAGTCAAAGATCATCTTGTTGGCCTGTGGGATATTGATTTTTCGCATGATCCAGAGCTTCAAGAGAAATTAAATAGTACACAGTTTCGATCACTAAATGTATATCCACATGCTCTCGCAATCCTACGTGGAAGAGAAGGAAGAAAGTATATCGGAGAAAAGCTTGATCCAAAATACGCAATCCCTGATGCTCCTCAACCGATTATCGAAGATGGGGGAAGAAGTCTGACGACTAACATTCTGTATGTTGATGGGCGTGATAATGTGGGAGGGTATCATAACCAAAAGCTTCTGCTCACAAAGACAGAGTTGCCCGAGCCAATTTTGGAAAGTGAACGAGTACTCGTAACAGTTAATGGTGAGACTGAATCATTTATTAATACACTCGCTTCTCAACATGAAAAAGTGCAAACAGGTGATTTCTTCCTTACTGAGGGATCCTCAGGTAAGCGTGGTCATCATTGGCTTGAAGCAAATCAGCTGTATGGTCCAGCTGCAGACAGATTTGGCATAGAGCGAGTAACTGATGATCTTCTCATTAAAATCCAAGCAGCATAAGAGCACTTTATCTTGATTCTCTTGCATTTCACCATAATTCTCATTACGATTAAATAATGGTACTTCTCAGAAAGTTTTTTACCCGTTATGGCGGGATGTTTGTTGTTGCTTGTTTGGTAAGCACGATTCCAGTAACAGCTTTTTTGTCTCTCCAATCTCCCAAGATGCTTCAAGATGTAAAAGGGGTTTCGATTGATCCATCTTCAGGTGAACCTGCACCCAGTGGGCCCAAGGGGGACTGGCATTTGGTTTTTAGTGATGAGTTTGCTGGAGACAAACTTGATCTTACTAAATGGATTCTCTGTAATCCGAGTTTTGATAAATCCTGTGAGCCGAAGAATAGAGAGAAGCCGTATAACGCAGCCGTTACGAATAATAAGAATGTCAAAGTGTCCGGCGGGCAATTACATCTGATAGCAACCAATGAAAATGGCAAAATCCAATCGAGTATGGTGAGTACTGGGCCAAATAAATTTAAAGCAAATCAGCCCGGCTATGAAAGTTTTCAATTCACTTATGGCTATTATGAAGGACGAGTGAAGTGGCCTAAAGGCAATGGCTTTTGGCCATCATTGTGGATGCTTCCTGATCAACAGAAATATGGATGCTGGGCGAAAAGTGCTGAATATGATGTCGTCGAAATCCCGGGGAATGATCCAACGAATTATCATTTTACTCCGCATTGGAATGCGGCAGGAAAATGCGGTAACCCTCATGATTTTGATCCACAGGAAGCAAAAGTTACTGATACGTCTGTTGGCTTTCATACCTTTGGACTTGATTGGCAACCAGATGGTTTAACGTGGTATTTTGATGGGAAGAAAATGGGTCGTACTGTTACGGATAAAAATGCGATTAAGAACTATCCTTTTTATATTATTGCGAATTTTGCGGTAGGTGGAACATGGGGCCCATTACATTGCCAAGGCAATGGTGATTTCCCTTGCGGTGGAGCAAATCCGAGCTATCCTGCTTCGATGGATATTGATTACCTTCGGGTGTGGCAAAAGGGAAAACCAACAGCTCCTGCTCCTGGAGCACGAACTATCCCTACCGCAGCACCAGGTGTTGCTCCAACAGATGCTCCAACTCCCACACAAGTTGTGCCGACGCTTTATTGCCTCGGTGGTGTTTGTCCTTCTGGCTCTCCAACGCCGACAGCTGTGATTGCTACTCCTGCACCGACAGTTCCGTGTGACTCATCAGATTCACAAACAGGGAGCAATTCGATCAAAGGGTTGTGGGAACAACTCATTGCTCTCTTAAATCAATTATTCGCATTACTCACTGGCGGTACTGTCCCTTCATCCAATCCAACTGCTGTCACTCCTTGTCAATCGACGGCTCCTACTACTCCACCGATTGCTGTACAACCTACGGTAGCGCCAGAACCGACAACTGCGCAGCCAACGACCGCTCTTTCTCCAACTGCTGGTTCATCGCTTACGCCGTCTGCTTTACGAAAAGCAATTGCTTCTGATACGCCTGTTGGTATCAATGGTGCATTAAAAGTTTGTGGCACGCATCTTTGTAATCAATACAATAAACCAATTCAATTGCGAGGTGTCAGTACTCATGGACTGCAATGGTTTGGGGTGAACAAATGTGTTACTGACCAATCGCTCGATATGTTGGCAAAGGATTGGAAAGCCGATGTTGTCCGAGCTGCTATGTATATCCAAGAAGGTGGCTACGAAACAAACCCTGCTGCCTTCCGTGGTCAAGTTGATACTATTGTGAAAAAAGTAACAGATCGAGGAATGTATGCAATTATTGATTGGCACATCCTCACTCCTGGTGATCCCAATGTTAATCTGACCAAAGCAAAAGAATTCTTTACCATTATGTCTCAGAAATATGCCAATCAGAATAATGTGATTTATGAAATTGCCAATGAACCAAATGGCGTCAAATGGTCACAGATTAAAACCTATGCCGATCAAGTAATCCCTATTATTCGTAAGTATGATCCTGATGCCGTAATTATTGTGGGAACGCCTGATCATTCATCATTCTCCGATGCTGAAGCAATCATTGCTAATCCGATTAAAGATAAAAACGTTGTCTACACCTATCATTTCTATGCTGGTTCGACAACAAATTATCCACGTGCAGCTGATCTCGCCAAAAAACTTCCTTTATTCGTCACCGAGTGGGGGACGTCTAGTTATTATGCAACCGGAGCAAATGACTTTAATAGTTCGCAGAAATGGGTTGATATGATGGCTGAAAATAAGATTAGTTGGACGATTTGGAGTTTTGCGGATCATCCCGAGTCAGGAGCTTCCTTACTTCCTGGAACTTGTCCAAAAGGGCCATGGACGACAGCCGGACTCAAGCCATCAGGAAAATTTGTACGAGAAAAAATGATGACGCCTGATAATTTCCCAACCAATTAAGGGATTGACAAGAACGCTGAAAAAACAGCATTATTATTGTAGAGATTATTATGCTAAAGAAAAAGAAGGCACCAGTCAAAAAACAGAAAAAACAAAAAGAGAGAAAGCTTCTTATGTTTTTTTCGTTGGCTATGCTTATTGTCGGAGGAGCTATTGCTCTTGCTATCTCCCAGCAACACACTGGTTTTTTGAGTAAAGCGAGTACTGATGTGAGTATCTCAGCAGTCGATGACGCGTTTGTCAGTCAATCCGCTCCAACTAAGAATTATGGCAGCGACCCTGCATTAAAAGTGGATCTTGAAAAAGTGAGTTATTTAAAATTTGATTTCTCGCAGCTGAATGGGCAACCGATTACCAAAGCGACATTACGCCTTTATGTCACCAATGATTCAAATGTCACACAAACAATCAAAGAAGTCTCAGATACCAGTTGGACAGAAGCAACCTTAACCTTTAACAATAAACCCGCACTGGGTGCAACAATTGGCCAAATTACCAGTACGGTATTGAGTACTTGGAAAGAAATTGATATTACCCCATGGGTTACTGCTCACAGTGGACAAATTGCTTCGTTAGCAATTGATACCACCGGCAATAATAATTTATATCTGGGTTCACGACAAAGTACCACACAGCCAGTAATTATTGTCCAAACAGAAGCCGCGAGTGCAACGAATACGCCAACCCCAACAACCGAAGCACCAACAGCGACCCCAACACCAAGTGTCGGTGCTGATACGCCAACTCCTACCGTGACTCCTTCGCCAACGACACCTGTTGGAGGAGGCCTCCGATCAATTAACGTCAGTACCTCATCTCAGTTAACTGCTGCACTTTCTGATGCGCGAGCTGGCGATGTGATCACGATGGCGGATGGTGTCTATCAAGCAAAATTGAAATCAACAATTCCTGTCGGGAGCACTTACTACACGGCAGCTTTCATCATTAGTAAATCAGGAACAGCAGCGAACCCAATTGTCTTGCAGGGATCACGAAATGCCCGAATTGATGGGGGGGGACTTGGTGGCTATTATGGCTTGTACTTAATTCAAGCAAACTATGTCTATGTCAAAGGCATCACTGTCGAAAATGGTGATAAAGGAATCATCTTTGATAAATCCAGCAACAATACCCTTGATAGTGTCGAAGTCCGAAGTATCCATGATGAGGGTGTTCATCTGCGCGGCCTTTCCTCAGATAACGTGATCAAGAATAGTTATATCCATGACATTGGCAAAAACAAAACAACTGGTGTCATCGATAATCACTATGGCGAAGGTGTGTATATCGGAAGTGCCAACTCAAGTAACTGGTGCACCTACTCCAATTGCCAACCTGATGCATCTGACCGAAATCAGATTATTAACAACACCATTAAATATACCGGAGGAGAGTGTGTGGATGTGAAAGAAGGATCGAGTAATGGTTTGATCGAGAACAACACCTTCGACAAACAAGGCATCACGACCAAAGCTGCTTCATGGATGGATATTAAAGGGAACAGTTGGACCATTACCGGCAACCAAGGATTTAACTCTACTGAAAATGGTTATGAACTTCATGTCGTCTTAACCGGCTGGGGTAAGAGCAATGTTTTCTCAAATAATAGTGCTAGTAACACCGGTGCTTATGGATTCTGGATTCAAAACAATGCAACTGCGAATAATCCAACCGGCAATAAAGTCTTGTGTAACAATACGGTGACGAATGCTGCCTCGGGTTTTGCCAATGTCGCTTGCACCAATTAGTTTGTAACGATTTACGATACTTCATTAACTGATTCTCATTTCATCATACGTTGACAGCGCAAGCTTAATTTCCCTATCATAGAACCAGCGAATCATTTATGGCACGACAGCAAGATAGACAATTTTATAGCAAGACATTAGTTCAGACAAGCATTCTCTTTGCACTCTTTGTTATTGGGATTGGGTTTACTGTCTTTACTGCTCAACAAAAGCAGGATCTCAGAGGAAAAGCCGCATCAGCTGATTGTCCATCCAGCGCTTATGATGCAGCTGTTCTTGGTGATAACCCAATTGCATACTGGCCGCTGCATGATCCCGATGGGGTAATGCGAGATTGTTCTGCTGGGAAAAAACATTCGGGAACGTATCCCAAGCCTCCACAAACGACGACACTTTCCAATGGCGATTCTGTCAAAAAATTTGACGGTGCATCGCAGTACGGAGAGAGCCCTGATAGTGATGATCTTAGTGTCCCGAAGACTGGGGTACTTACGATTGAAGCCTGGATGAGACCTGACGTACTGCAATTTCCTCATCAAGAAGATACTGGTTATGTCCATTGGCTTGGCAAAGGACAGTTTGGACAAAATGAATATGTTGGTCGAATGTATTCAAAGTCAAATCAAGAGGATCGACCCAATCGTATCTCTGGTTATTCATTTAATCTTGTTGGAGGATGGGGAACAGGAAGTTATTTCCAAGACCCTGTGACCCCAGGTGAATGGATTCACTTTGCCTTGGTTATCAATACGAAAGGTTACACCAAGGTTTTTAAAAATGGTGTGATGCGTGATCAAGACCAATTAGCAGACTACAAGATTGTTCCGGGCAACGGAAAAGATCCTTTCAGAATTGGTACCGTTGATTTTGAGTCATATTTCCCCGGTGCCATTGGAAAAGTCGCTGTCTATGATCACGAATTAACAGAGACTCAATTAAAAGCACATTACAATGCTATTTCTCAAAAGTCATCAGCGTCACCAACACTTCCTGCAGGTGGCGTTCCCAGTCCGTATTGTCTTGGCTCCTGCCCGACAGAAACAGTGAGTCCTTCTGCTACGATCGTTCCTCTTAGGCAAGGCGGTACTCGTGCTCCGACACAATCTGTTCCGACGAGCGCTCCCACGAGTGAGGTAACGCCAACGACTGCTCCTTGTGGTGGGACGACGAGTGTCCAAAAGCATACAAGCAAACATCGCAACAACGGCGGAGGTTTTCTCAAGCGAGTGTTAGGATTTCTTACTTGGTTATTTAATTTGTTGCAACAGCTATTGCATGGAGGGACAGTTCCTACTCCGGCTACCGGGGACACTCCACCATGTACGACACCTACGCCGACAGAATCAGTGTCGCCTGAACCAACAAGTGCTGAATCTCCTTCAGTAGCACCTACTGCTGCCGTTGCTGAGCCTACTTCGAGTAGCACAAGTTCTTGTGCGCTACCGAATTATCCTAACCCAAGTTGCACTGGTGTCCCAACTGGGACGAGTCTCGCAACCGTTACAGGAGATGTCACGCTAAGTACACCGGGGCAAGTGTATGAAGGCAAACATGTCACCGGGAGTATTTTTGTCGCAGCTGCTAATGTCACGATTCGGAAAAGCCAGATTGATGGCAATGTCGTCAATCATCAGAATGGAGATCCAAAATTCACAATTGAGGATAGCACCGTCGGGAAAGAGGGGAGTTGTACGAAAGATACGGCAATTGATGAATCAAACTATACGGCAACACGGGTGAAAGTAGTAGGTCATGGGGATGGCTTTGGTGATTCAGGGGTAGGTAATATCGTAATTCAAGATTCCTTCGTCAAACTCTGTGCCAGTGATGTCTCGTATCATTCAGATGGGGTACAAGGATATCTTGGCGGCACCAATGTCGTTATCCGGCATAACACTATCGATCAACGTCCTGCAGCCATTGGAGCGACAGCACCCGTATTTATCTCAGATCAATCAAAAGATGCCGATGTGCAAGATAACTTGTTGGCAGGAGGAAGTGAAACAATTCGAGTTTATTATTATGGAGGGAAAGATATTGTGAAGAATAATAGAGTGGTAGATAAGTCATGGGTTTATGGGCCGGTAAGTAGCAGTTGTAGTAATATTACGTGGGCAGGGAATACCCTTGTTACCATCGATGAAAACTACAGAGTTACATCGACTGTTGGCCCCCTCGCTTGTGCAAATTAACGATTGTATCTTGACAGCCACTGTATAATGTAGACTACAATTAGGATCTGTATTATGAAAAACCTTGTCATTGTTGAATCACCAACCAAAGCAAAAACAATTACCAAGTTTCTTGGAAAAGAATATACGATTAAATTTTCCATGGGACACATTATGGACTTGCCAAAGAGCAAGTTGGGAATTGATGTCAAAAATAATTTTTTGCCGCAATATGAAATCATTGCCGATAAAGAAAAACTTATCAAAGAATTAAATATGATAGCAAAAACAGCAGACACGATTCTGCTTGCAACTGACCCTGATCGAGAAGGTGAAGCCATTTCAGCAAATATTAAAGAACTCCTCATCGAACGAAAGATCGGCAAAGATAAATTCAAACGGATTGTTTTTCATGAGATCACCGAAGAAGCAATTCGTGGAGCACTTGAAAGTCCGCGCGATGTCGATGATCATCTTGTGGATGCCCAAACAGCCAGACGTGTGCTTGATCGATTAGTCGGTTATCAATTGTCTCCGATTCTGTGGAAAAAGATTAGACGAGGGTTGTCAGCCGGACGTGTGCAGAGTGTTGCGCTGCGTCTGCTTGTTGAGAGAGAACGAGAGATTGAGCAGTTTGGTAAAGAACCGTACTTTACAATTCATGCACTTTTCTTAAAAGGATCAGACACAAAAGCGACCGAATTTAATTTAATTGAGATTAGTGGATCGAAGATTGAGATCCAAAAGAAATTGGCGTTATATGATGGGGACTATACGTTTGGGAAAACGAGCATCTCAACCAAAGAACAAGCCGATGAAATATTGCTTGATATTAAAAAGCAGAAATTCGCTGTTGGTGATGTTGCGACTCGTGAAACCAAACGAAGCCCATATCCGCCATTTACTACCTCAACACTCCAACAACAAGCTGCACAGCGGTTTGGTTTGCCGGGAAAGCGAACGATGAGTTTGGCGCAGAAGCTTTATGAAGAAGGATTTATTACCTACCATAGAACTGATTCTGTGACTCTTTCTCCTGTCGCAGTCAAACAATTTCGAACCTTTGTACAAAAAGAATATGGTGATGCATATATTCCTGAAGTACCTCGAACGTTTTTTACCAAACAAAAAAATGCACAAGAAGCACATGAGGCAATTCGACCGACCAAAATTGAGAGAAGTGTTGCTGTCGTACGAGAAGAGTTGGGGGAGTCTTATGCCAAACTGTATGAACTCATTTGGAAACGGGCTGTTGCTTCACAAATGACTGATGCAAAAATTGAATCCACGACAGTCATTGCCGAGACCTCGGACAAAAAATATCGCTTCAAAGCAACGGGTTCTGTATTATTATTTGATGGGTTTCTTAAGTTAACACCACAAGCCTTAGAAGATAAACGATTACCCAAATTTATCAGTGGAGATCCACTTGATTTGCGTGAGGTACGAGCTGATGAACATGAGACGACATCACCTCCACGATACAATGATGCATCGCTTATTAAGACGCTTGAAGAAAAAGGCATTGGACGACCATCGACGTACGCATCAATTATTTCAACGATTACTGATCGTGGGTATGTCGAACGAGTTGAACGGAAGTTTATTCCAACCTCAGTTGGCAGTGCGGTCAATGATTTCTTAGTAAAGAATTTTGCAACGATTGATGATATTCCTTTTACCGCCGCGATGGAAGACGATTTGGATTTGATTGCTGGTGGTGAAAAAGATTGGCATACGATGATGAATGAATTCTATACGCCATTTGCAAAGAAGCTTGAAGAAGTTGAGGGAGCTGAGCGAGTAAAGATTCCGGTAGAAGATACTGAAGAAGAATGCCCTCAGTGTCATGAAGGCACAATTGTCGTCAGAACAGGACGCTTCGGTAAATTCTTTTCGTGTAGTCGATTCCCTGATTGTAAATTTACCAAACCATATGTCGAAGAGACTGATGTCCTTTGTCCAAAAGATGGTGGGAAAGTGATTGTCAAAAAGACCCGCAAAGGACGAAAATTCTTTGGTTGCTCTAATTATCCAAATTGTGATTTTGCTGCATGGAAGTTGGAGGATATTAAAACAAACGCAGCTGGTGCAAAGAAACAACCCGCGAAAAAGAAACCTGCTTCAGCAAAAAAAAGTTAAGAAGATCTCTTAAGATTGGTGAAAATAGTCGAGATTGACGCTCTCAACTCCTCTTCCAATTGGCTTTAATACAAACGGTTTCCCCGAAAAGGTGAGATGTCCTTGTTTCTTCTTATACACTTTAAGTGATGGAGCAGTTACGACAGCTTGATTAACAAGTTCTTCTCCCAGTACAATCCACAAACCATCTTCTCGTAACGTCTGTTCTACAAGTTTTTTAGCATTATCTCTCTTTGCTTCGCCCCCAAGCTGATGCATTACAAAACTACTGAGCACAAAATCAACTTCTCTGTTTGAGGTTAATCTTTCAATCTCGTCTTGAATAGTGGTGGAACTTTCTGGTTTTGTCGCATCAAGCGTGAGGAAAGGAAAGACATCTTTCTTTTGAGTGGCTGTTTCATATAAAGCATCAAATTCTTGAACAGTCATATCTGGACTTGGAACATACAGGCCAGCCCTTGCCCAGTCTGGATCTGCTCTAAAATCTTGGAGATCAACTCCCATGCCGAGGGTGAGGTTGACAGGTTTAGAGTATTGAGTGAGCAGCTGGCTTCCCGGAAAGTCTGTTTCTCGAATACGATCTGAGTTAAGGAGCGGTGTTGTAATATGTGGACCCGCGCCGATATCAACCCCCGTAACAGTATCGTCACCAAACTCATATCGTAAGACACGCCGTATAGGATCGACACGTAAGGGAGCGATGGTCGTAAGTGGCCTCCATAAATTTTCAGTGATACTATCCGTCACCTCTGAATCTCCCGTGACAATTTGCATCCGTGTATCTGCTGTCTCGTGATGGAATAATTCTGCAATTTCAGCGTGTCTGCCTGTTTTGACGAGAGCATAGAGAAGTGATTGTTTTGTTAACACACTTGCTGCGATCTGCTTCTGTTCGTGGAGTGGCCCAACTTAGATCGGTTGGCTCTCCGTAGAGTCTTTCAAAATTTTTAAGACGTGCTTTATGAAATGCATTATATTCTGCGGAGAGAGGGATAATGCCAATACTTCTTTGTGTTTTTTCGACAACTTGCGCGAGTTGTTGCTTTGCTCGATCATGGAGTGCCGGTCCCTGTAACTTTTCGGATTGAAAACGTTCTGTATTTTTGTATGGGTTAAAACCTTCTGCTGTCATAGGTGTGATTTGTAATAGTAAGAAGGAGTGATTCTATCATGGCTATACGAGATTAGCAAATGGTTAGAGGTTGATGGGAACGGAGATTTTAAAACTTTATTACAAGAATTTAAGCGTTGCCATTACTTGGTCCGTGTATTGTTTGACATTGCTAAACGGTGCTTCTGATTCAATTGTGATCATATAAAATATTCCCTTATTGCGTGTATAGACAACGGTTTGTGTGTATTCGCCACATGGCGTATCAATATAGAGCTGTGCTCTTTCTGAGCCATTTAAGATTGATGGCGTTCCTCTCTCGGGCGAGATATTTGGACAAAGCTTGTTTTGGGAAATAAGGTTTTCAAATGAAAGGTCTTCTTCTGCTTTTTTGTATGCGATGGTTAAGCGAAAATCGGTATTTAAGTTCGGTAACAATGATGACACGACTTGAATATTACGAGGAGTAACTGAGACATTATCATAGAATTCATAAGTCTTGGGATATTTTAGAGAGAATTTCCCGTCTTTGCTGGTGTAGGTCTCCCAACTCGTTGTTGGATCAGTGGTTGGTGACACTGTCTCTTGCGGTGTTACTGGGAGTGTATGTGGATCGTTATCTGAACGAAGGAAGAAATAAATGCCCGCATCGAGCAATCCGACAACTATGGCTACGATAAGAATTGTTTTGAACCACCCATATCTTTCGGCAAAGGTTGGCGCACGAAGTAATTTTTCGTGAGGAGCGGGGAGTTCTGGTTGGCTAAGATCAGGTTTGACACTACTCATAGTTACAGTATTTCAAAAATGCTTTGGTGCTGTCAAGCAAGAGGGGAGAGTAGTGTATAATAACGCTATGGAAAAACGAACAGCAAATCAATTACGAAAATTACCGGTTGATGATGAAGTAAAAAAGAAGATTAAGAAAAATCCAGTGTATATCATCGTAGATAATGTTCTGGATACGTACAACATTGGTTCCATTTTTCGACTCGCTGATGCCGTGGCCGTCGAAAAAGTCTTTTTGTGTGGAGAGACAGAGACACCTCCCAATCATCGAATAAAGAAAGCTTCAATTAATACAACTGAATGGGTCGATTGGGAATACGCAGCAACAACACTTGGTGCAATTGAAAAATTGCGAGCGGAAGTGCCCGGTGTTCAAATTGTCGCGGTTGAATTGGATGAAAAGAGCGTCCCGTATGACCAGATAGAATATCATTTCCCCGTTGCTTTAATAGTCGGGCATGAGACGCATGGAGTTTCACCTGAAGTCTTAGCAGCATCAGACGTCATCGCGGAAATGCCCATGTGGGGCGTAAACATAAGCTTGAATGTGATGGTGAGTCTTGGCGTTATGTTATATGAAGTCATGAAGCATGATACTCATAAGTGACAGAACTCCAAACACTTCTCTACCGTGTTATCGATAACACAAAAAAACCAATTACCAGAAGAATAACTGAGAGGGGAAGAAAGAATAACTTTCTTGCAAGAAAATGTTTTCTTGAAGCAAGAGATATTTTGGGTAACTCTTTTTCTGTGGGCAAGATAGCAGGTTGCTCGTCCATAGTCACTATTAATAATCTTCCATTGAGGGTAATTTGTCAAGTATTAGCACTTATATAGTATAATGCGCTGATGGTACAAGCAGAGCGTAGAGGTCATAAAGGAGATCAATGGTTACGGGACAGATTAATTCATGAGAGGAGAACTGCTGAAAGGAATCAGCCGTCAGCGGATTCCTTTTTCCAAGGATTGTTACGTTCACGTAATCAAGGTAACTTCCGAGGGGAACATCTGAAGCAATTAATTACAAGCTTTGAGGAGCGTGTACTTCTGGAAGATGACGATGTCTTAGTTCTCAATAAGCCACAAGGCGTTCTTTCCTGTGCTAATGATAGTGTTACTCGATTCGGAATCGCAGAGGTTAGTCGGTTTGTTCGTAACACAAGCATTAGCTTGGTAAATAGGCTCGATGTAGATACTACTGGCGTAATTGTTTTAGGAAAGAATGAGGATGCAGCTCTCCGCCTATCTCAACAATTTGCTGAGAAAGAAAGCTCAAAATTAGTAAAAGTCTACCTCACTTTATTAGACGGCGAATTCTCCGATACTCTGCCAAGAAAAGTAACTGTCGGAATTCAAGCACGTGGTGAGAGAAAAATGGGAATAGTAAAAACTGGACATTACAATCCTTCTGATAAATCAGTACAACGATCTGAAACGCATTTTATGCCAAGTATCCTTTTTCAAACGTCAGAAGAAAACCCGGATTATCGTACGCTTACAGGGGTGCAAATTATAACAGGAAGAAGACATCAAATTCGAGTGACCGCAGCTGAAGCTTTGGGGTTGCCTATTACAGGAGACCAATTATATAATCCCAACCCTTCCGGCGCTGATCGTCCATTGTTACATTCGTTTGGAATAACGTTTACCCATCCTCGTACACAGAAAAGAGTAATTGTAGAAGCTCCTGTTCCAGATGACTTTATTACAGCTCTTTCGCAAATGAAGCAAGTAAGAATCTATGAGCGCAAAAAACAATGAACAAAACACTTCAACTTGTTCGTCTTGCCAAAGAGATTGAACTGTGTGCTATCTGTAAAAATGAAAAAATTGGAATAGCCGTTCCTGGAGAGGGAAATCCTGATGCGGATATTATTTTTGTTGGGGAAGCACCGGGGAAAAAAGAAGCGGTGGAGGGGCGACCCTTTATTGGTCGATCTGGGTTGCTTTTGCGATCGTTGATTCGTTCCATTGGACTTACCGAAGAAGAAGTTTTTATCACTAGTCCTGTCAAATATCTTCCAAAAAGAGGGACGCCGACAAGTAGTGATATTGCTCATGGCAGAATTCATCTGATGAAACAGCTTGCGGTGATTCAACCTAAAGTGGTCATGTTACTTGGACGAGTCGCGGCTGAAGGAGTGCTTGAGAAAAAAGTAGCTGTTGTCACGGAACATGGGAGCATCATTGCAGAAAAAGAAGGCATCAAATATTTTCTCACCGTTCATCCAGCCGCTGCATTACGCTTCTCAAAGAAATATAAACCACTTCTCGAGGAAGATTTTCAGAAACTCAAACAGCTTCTTGCTCACTGAGGCGATTATGGCATGGTGATGTTGAAGCAGTATTGCGCGACACCGCCTGTTCCTTCTCCATCATGAAGTGCGAGTTGCATTCTGTAGATATTGCCAGATTGTAATGCTTGTCCTGTATTTGTCTTCAAATTAGCTAAGTGCCAAATTAGTTCAGCTGACCAGGTTGTATCATGTCCTCCGGCTGCTGGTCCGTTTGCAGGTGGCCATGGTGTATCATCTCCGTCGCCAAGGTTTGTTCCATTGGGTGCACTTGGATTAATTCCTCCGGCTGCTTTCCATGCGCCATAAATATCTGAAGGGTTTTGTGGAGCGCCGCCTGTTTGTGCATCGCCCGCTGAACTATTGGGATCGGTTGTGATATCGGTAATAAAGAGTGCCGGGGAGAAGGGAAATTGATTTGCGTCACGCGCTCCGACATTGCCAACATTAGGGTTTGCGACATGCCCGGCTGGATAGACATTCATTGGGGATACGCCGCCAGATCCTAAAAGAATTGGTTGTTTGGCGCCGTAGTATACAATTACAGATTGTTGGTTGCCACTGCCTGCCGTAGCGGAGATGTTGACTGACCAAATCATCTCAAGATTGGCTGTGCCTTTTGTCGTGGGGCATGCAGATTTTTTTACTGGTACGGCATTGGTTGGTTGTGGAGCATTTGGTGGAAGTGTGGGATAAGGGGTAATCGTTGCTCCATAAAAGGTATACATCTGTAAACCATTTTTTTGTGGTTCAGGACTTGGTTCAACGATTTGGACTAAGTTAAGGTCCTTGGTAATTTTGGGAATTTTGGTAGGCAATGTCCCTCCTACAAACATATAGCCGACAAAGATAAGTGACGTTAGAATCACGACAATAAAAATAACGCCTCGTTCAACTTTACCAGCCTGTAATTTATTCCACATACCTCAATTTAGCGTATAGAAAACGGGCTTTGGTGTCAAGCTAGAGGGCGCTTTCGGTAGGCTTTGAGGAAGGTATTATTTAAAGGTGAGTTGGGGGGCTTGTTTGGCGAAGTAGGTTTGGTAACCTACTGGTGCGAAGTGGTGGACTTCGGCGGTATAGCCACTTGGACCATGTGCTAGAAATGCAGTGCCATCTTGGGAGAAAACAAATAAGTCAAAGCCGGCATTGTTTTCATATAAGTTATAGATGACACCATTGGGTTTTTTCTTCTTGGCGAGATAGGACGCGTATAATTTGTTATCAGCGACAAATGATTCTATCGTATAGTCGACGAGCCCATTTTTGATAAATACTTTGTGTGTTCGGTCTGTATCTTTTAATTGATAATACAGAATTGTATAGCCATCTTTTTGCACTGTTTTGGTAGGTGTGCCCAGGATGGTAAATACTTCCGAGGTAGTGGATTGACGTGGGCTGAGAGAAGCTATTGGATGTTGATCGGCATTATTTGTTTGTGCAGTGGCGGGCGATTTTCTTGCACTAGGAGAAGGAGTCATTGTCGCAGTAGGTGGTGGGGTCGGCCCTGAAGATCGCATGACGACAAAAATAAACAGTGGTAAGAGGATACTAAAACAAACAACCAGCCCAATAATTAATTTCTTATTCACGCATCATTAGCATATAAAAGTGAATCTTACGTGTCAAGGAAGTGAGGATTCTTGCAAAAAAATAATGAAGAGGGCATAATAAAATTATATGCGATCGCTTTGGACTGGTTCTTTGAGTTTTGGTCTTATTAGTATCCCCGTTATGATGTATTCTGCTTCCAAGGAGCGTGCGCTTGATTTCACCATGCTTCGTAAAAGTGATTTGTCTCCTATCTCTTTCAAACGCGTCAGTAAACGAACGGGTGAAGAAGTGCCTTATGAAGAAATTGTAAAAGGTTTTGAATATCAGGAAGACAAATATGTCGTGCTTGACCAAGAGGATTTCAAACGGGCAAGTCCTGAAAAAACCGAACGAATTGATATTGAAGCCTTTGTCCTTGAATCAGAGATTGATACCAAATATTATGACAAGCCGTATTACTTAGAAGCAGGAAAGGGTGCCGAGAAAGCATATGTTTTGCTGCGAGAAGCATTGGCGCAAGAGAAAAAAGTTGCGGTTGCTCGGATGGTTTTCCGACAGCGAGAAGATTTAGTTGTCGTCAAACCCGATGGTGATTTTTTACTTCTCAATCAACTCCGTTATCCTGATGAACTACGAGATCACGGAGAACTCAAAAAGCCGCAGCATGTAGAGATCTCTCGAAAAGAGATTGGCATGGCGATTGAGTTGATTGAAAAAATGACCGGAAAGTTTGAACCAAAATCTTTCAAAGATACGTACACAGAAAAGTTAGAAAAAATTATCAAAGCCAAAGCAAAAGGGGAGAAACTTAAACCATTACCAAAAGAAGAACACAAACAGTCTGATACAACTGATCTGGTTGAGCAACTCCGAGCAAGCTTAGGAAATGCCAGAAAATGACCCTCATAAAGTATCGCCAAAAACGGAAGTTTGATCAAACGCCCGAACCAAAAGCTTCTAAACATGCAAAAGGCAAAGCTCTGCGTTTTGTCGTCCAAGAACATCATGCGTCGCATCTGCATTGGGATTTTCGTCTTGAGATGGAGGGGGTACTCAAAAGCTGGGCAGTTCCCAAAGGTCCTTCTCTTGATCCGACAGTAAAACATTTGGCTGTGCAAGTAGAAGATCATCCGTATTCCTATCGAACATTTACAGGTACAATCCCGGAAGGGAATTATGGTGCTGGGACGGTTAAGATTTGGGATGAAGGGACATATGAACCACTAGCCCCAACAGATAATCCAGAAAAAACCTTGCTACAGGAATTAAAAAAAGGTGATTTAAAGATTGTTATGCATGGGAAGCGTTTGAAAGGGGAATTTGCTCTGGTAAAATTTGCTAAGCAAGAAAAGAATTGGCTTTTGATCAAACACCGAGATGCTTTTGCTTCATCTATCCTCCCTCCACCAATCAATGAAAAAGGCAAAAAGGCTTCTATGCCTCATGAGATCAAACCAATGCTTGCCAAGCTCGCTGATGAAGTTTTTGATGATCCTGATTGGGTTTATGAAATTAAATGGGATGGGTATCGAGCATTAGCAGAGGTTCAGAAAGGAAAGGTTCGTCTTTATTCACGTAACAATCAAGATTTTAATGCTGCGTATCCAATCATTGTCGAAGCAGTAAAAGAAATTCCTCATGATGTAATTCTTGATGGTGAAATTGTCGCAGTTGATAACGATGGTAAGGCGCAGTTTCAATTGTTACAAGATTATCGAAAGAATAAAGAGGTGACATTGATTTATTATGTCTTTGATCTTTTATATTTAGATGGATATGATTTGCGTGACCTCCCGTTGCTTGCACGAAAAGAAAAACTGGTGCACATCCTTCCTCAAAATCAGCATCTAAAATATAGTGACCATATCGTCGAGCATGGCATGCATGTCTTCGAGTTTGCCAAAAAGAAAGGACTTGAAGGGATTATTGCCAAAAGAAAAGGCAGTCGTTATGTTTCTTCCCGAAGTGGGGAGTGGCAAAAAATCAAACACATCCAAATGCAGGAAGCGGTGATTTGTGGGTTTACTGAACCAAAAGGGCAACGAAAAGAATTTGGTGCGTTGATCTTGGGACTTTTTGCCAATGGCGAATATCGCTATATCGGGCATACGGGTGGGGGCTTTGATGATAAAAAATTGCGAGATATTATCGCCATGCTCAAGCCTTTAGAGACCGACAAATCACCTTTTGCTACCACGCCACAGACAAATGCTCCGGCGACGTGGGTCAAGCCCAAGATTGTCGCGCAAATTAAATTTAGTGAGTGGACAAAAGATGGTGTGATGCGCCAGCCAATTTTTCTTGGACTGCGAACGGATAAAAAACCAGAAGAGGTCACCGCTGAAAGTGTCGCTCAACCACTTAAAACTAAAGCAGAACTGACGAATCTGCATAAAGTATTCTGGCCTGATGAGGGATATACGAAAGGTGACGTCATTGCGTATTATGATCGTATTGCTCCCTACATTTTGCCCTATCTCAAGGATCGTCCCGAGTCCATGCTCAGACAGCCAAATGGGATTGCGGGAGAAAGCTTTTTCCAAAAAGACATGCAAAAAACACCTGAGTGGGTAGAGAAAGTTTCAATTCATTCGCCTTCGGAGGATAAACTGATTCATTGGGTAGTTTGCAATGATCGGGATACACTATTATATATGGCGAATCTAGGCTGTATTGAAATAAATCCTTGGAGTGCGCGCACTCCATCCCAGAAGCATCCCGATTATCTGATTATAGATCTAGATCCCCATGGCATCGACTTTACTGAGGTTATTACTACGGCGAAGTTTATTAAAAAGCTGTTAGATAAAGCTAAAATCCCTGGTTTTCTGAAGACGTCGGGTAAAAAAGGGATGCACATTCTCCTTCCTCTTGGCGCTCAGTATACGTATGATCAAAGCCGGCAGTTCGCAGAATTAATTGCCCGAATTGTTGCTAAAGAATTACCCCAGACGACAAGTGTTATCCGTGATCCGAGTAAAAGAGAGAAGAAGATCTATATTGATTTCTTGCAGAATCGAATAGGGCAGACCATTACTTCGCCGTATTCTCTGCGTCCTGTACCAGGTGCTTGTGTCTCAACACCATTGGAATGGACAGAATTGACGCCATCGCTTCGCCCAACGGACTTTACGATAAAGAATATTTTTAGAAGACTTGGAAAGAAAGGGGATATCTGGAAAGGGTTCTTAAATCATAAGGGGATCAATATGCAGAAAAGTTTGGATATTCTCACAACATCGTTTCCTCTTTAAGCAGCTTGTGGACGAGTTTGCTTGGGTGCTTTTGCTGGAACTTCGTTTAGGTGAAAGGTAACAATTTTTCTTGGCAATGCTGCATTGCTGCCTGTGGATGTTTGCTCTCCTTTCGGTGCATGATATGTATAGATATCGCTCTTTGGCTTCTGATTCATTCCTTCTCTTATCTGTTCCTTTTCACTAGCAGTAGGTTCTGGCAATGGGGGCGATGGTTGGTGTATTTCAGGGGCAAGCAAACACTCGTCTTCGTATAGTTTTAATTCGGCCAAATTACCTGTTATATTGGGCAATTCTTTGTGAATCATAGGGAATATTATAAATTTGTAACTATAGGGTGTCAAGATCTCATAAGTGTTCATTTGCAACAAAGATCTTAGGCATTGACAAGAGGCTAAAATACACTATAATGAGTAGACAGTATGTAACGTTCAGCGCCCAGGATTTACGAGTAACACCTCGCCTGCGGCGGGGTTTTTTTTGTCTCTGGGAGATAAGAGATAATATATACTTTCGCACTTTAAAAACAAAAAATACACTTTGCAAAGCATTTTGATTCTTTTCATTTTTGAGTCATTTGAAAAGAACTGAGTTCGTTAACGCTGACTCAGCAATCAAGATGTGGTAGGAATTTTATCGGGTTTTTCCTCAAAAAGAAACCCGAAGACAGAGTCTATAAGTCATTTGACAAAGGACTCCGTCGAATTTTTTTTGAGAGTTTGATCCTGGCTCAGGATAAACGCTGGCGGCGTGCCTTAGGCATGCAAGTCGAACGGAAGCAGCAATGCTTCAGTGGCAGACGGGTGAGTAACGCGTAGGAATCTATCTCTAGGTGTAGCATAGCTCTCCGAAAGGAGAGGTAATTCTGCATAGTCCCGCAAGGGTAAAGGACTTAACGGTCCGCCAAGAGAGGAGCCTGCGTCCTATCAGCTAGTTGGTGAGGTAATGGCTCACCAAGGCGATGACGGGTAGCTGGACTGAGAGGTCGATCAGCCACAACTGCACTGAGACACGGGCAGTACACCTACGGGTGGCAGCAACCAGGAATATTGCGCAATGGACGAAAGTCTGACGCAGCGACGCCGCGTGGAGGATGAAGGCCCTCGGGTTGTAAACTCCTTTTGCCAAGCCGTTCACAGCTTGGCGAATAAGCCCCTACTAACTACGTGCCAGAAGTCTCGGTAATACGTAGGGGGCAAGCGTTATCCGGATTCATTGGGCGTAAAGTGTGCGTAGGCGTTCCATAAAGTCTTTACTTAAAGACCAAGGCTCAACCTTGGGAGTGGTGGGGATACTCATGGAATTGAGGATTGGTAGGGAAGCTGGAACAGTTAGTGTAGCAGTGAAATGCGTTGATATTAACTGGAACACCAAGGGCGAAGGCAGGCTTCTGAACTTTTCCTGACGCTGAGGCACGAAAGCTAGGGTAGCGAAACAGATTAGATACCTGTGTAGTCCTAGCCGTAAACGATGTCCGCTAACTTTTGGCACCCTCGGTGCCAGAGGTACAAGCTAACGCATTAAGCGGACCGCCTGGGGAGTACGATCGCAAGATTAAAACTCAAAGGAATTGACGGGGACCCGCACAACTGGTGGAGCGTGTGGTTTAATTCGAGACAAAGCGAAAAACCTTACCAAGGCTTGACATGCTAACGTTCTATTCCGTAGAAATATGGAAAATCCGTAAGGAGGTTAGCACAGGTGCTGCATGGCTGTCGTCAGCTCGTGCCGTGAGGTGTTCCCTTAAGTGGGGAAACGAGCGCAACCCCCGCCTAATGTTACATATTCATTAGGGACGGTCCCGATCTTATCGGGAAGGAAGGAGGGGAAGACGTCAAGTCAGCACGGCCCTTATGCCTTGGGTTACACACACCCTACAATGGCGAAAAACAATGAGCTGCAAGCTAGCAATAGCAAGCTAATCTCAGAAATTTCGCCTCAGTTCAGATTGGGGGCTGCAACCCGCCCCCATGAAGTCGGAATCAGTAGTAATCGCGGATCAGAAGGCCGCGGTGAATACGTTCTCGGGTCTTGTACACACCGCCCGTCAAGGCAGCAAAGTTGGGAGTGGATGAAGCATCTCGTAAGGGGTTCGAGTCCAAGCTTAGCGATGAAGCTTAAGTCGTAACAAGGTATCCCTAGCCGAAGCTGGGGATGGATCACCTCCTTTCTTTTATTTTTTCTCAAAGCAGATTTTCTGCGGAGCGAAGACGTAAAGGGCAAGGGGAAGACATGAAACTTATTTGGACAGTTATCGTAAGATACCTGGGTAAATACAGGGAATTGTAAAGGCAACAGGTTGAGTGAATGGTACCTGGCTCTTCTCGTTAATACTGAGAGATAAGCAAAACTATTCTCGCCTTCCTACCACGTTTTGGTTGTAAACCAAATGCGCAAAGTGTATCTTTTGTTTTTCAAGAATAGAGAATCCCTCCACGTGAGGGATTTTTTTATGGGGAAAGTTACTGTTTGTTTCCTATTGTAGTTGTATGTTAAGGAAAGACATAGTTGACAGGCATTTCCCATAGTTGGTATAGTTTAACTAGATTATCCAATGAAAAGAAAAATAGTTTTTGTTTTAAGTTTAGTTTTCGTTTTTAGTTTTCTTCTTGCGGCCCAACTGCAACGCCCTCTTTTTGCAGAAGAATGTCCATTAAGTTGTCCTTTGACCGGACCACTTACGAGTCCAAGTCTGACACCAACCACTTCAGTAACAATAACAACAACTCCAACAATGACACCAACCGGTACGCTTACCCCAACGATGACACCTACACCAACACCTGATCCAGAACATTCATCAACCGTTAGTGGAAGAGTAACCTATCGATATGTTGGATTCTTTAGACATGGTAAGCACCGCCAAAAACCAGCAAAAGACGTCAAGGTTGTTGCGATAAATATCTTTACTGGTAAATCATTTACTACACAAACAGATACTGACGGCAAGTACTCATTCAAAGTAGAGAAAAGCAGATATGCTGTCCACGCTGAAAGTGAAGGCAAATTTTTCTCTCCTCCAGTACGTTTTGTTCAAACCAAGAAACATAGAGAGAGCAATGATAATGATTTCCAAGGATTCCTCATGAAATGGCGGGACTAATAACGAGTGGGTAACAAAATCTTTCATTTCCTCATCGTAAGTTTACTTTTCTTTTTACCGTTTGTTTATTTCCCTTTTGGCACAAGCTATTGGGAAACTCCTAAAGTCTATGTAACAGAGTTGCTTATCTTTTTTCTTCTCATAGTAACCATCTTTCAAAGTAAAAAGCTTTTCGTGAAAAAGAAACGCCCTCTTCTTATCTGTTGTGGAATTATTGTTTGTTTGAGCCTTTACCATCTTACGTTTTTACAAACAGATTACACCTTGTGGGGGAATCCATTTCGAATGCAAGGTGTTTTACTTTTATGGTTCATGCTTCTTTTTTGTTATCTTGCGTCGTACGAACCATTCAAACGAATTTCACCGTTCTTGATCGGTGGATTATTAGTTATGCAAGTCATCTTAGCGTTTGCGGTTGATAGTGGTAGTTTAGGAAGAGCGGTAGGAAGTATTGGTGAACCGAATTCTCTGGCGGGAATTATGATTGTTACTTGGCCATTTCTTTACTTCTCAATTAAGGATAAGCGCTGGCAGCGTTTGTCACTTGTCTTTGCAGTCATTCTTGTCGGGTTAATAATTTTGTTAGCAGGATCTCGCTCAGGACTCGTTGCTTTCGTTATCCAAATACTTGTGTTTTGCGGGATTATTGTCATGAGATGGTCGATTAAGAAAGTTGTTGTGATCTGTCTTTTTCTCTTAGTATGCGCTGCATTTTTACCTTTTGTTGAAAAGGGAAGCGTTTACGAGAATCGCGGGGAAGTCTGGCAATCAGGCGTCGTTGCAGGATTAGCTCACCCATTTTTAGGAAATGGCTTCGGTAATACAGAATTCGCACTTAATACAGCAAGTATCAAACTTAATAATCATCTCCAAGGGTATTATCTCGATAGTGCCCATAATATCTTTTTAGATTGGTGGGTTCAGGGCGGAATTGTTGGAGTTAGTGTTGTGGTGTTTCTCTTTTATAAAACGTTCGCAACATTTATAGCAACCAAACAAACTCGTAACCTCATTATTCTGTTAGGATTGCTTGCCGTTGTTTCTTTTAATCCTGTCAGTATTGCCTTACTTATCTATTTGTGGTGGTTGATTGGGCAGGGGAATTAATGAGCCTGTATACAGGCGGTTCCTTTGCGTCGATAGATCTACTTACTCGAATAGTATAGCCGGAAATTTTTGTCGGTTGCAGCGTAACGATTGTATCTTTAGTCTGTGCTTCTTGAGAAATCTGTTGCGGCTCCGTATCTGGTTGTGCCAACTGCTCATGTAAATATCGTTGAATTTCAGGATCAGAAGGAAAATCCAATTGATACGGGGCATTTGTTCGCGTGTGTGTTCGATTTGTTATGTCTGTCGTAAGAGAATCGGCAAATGTGTAGATCGTTTTGATTTCATCCATACCGAAATCAAAGCCTTTTTCTGCAACATCAGTGAACTTAATAGCATCAGCGGTTCTTGTTGTCTCGGCAATTATTTCTTCAGGGTTCCTTATTACTTTTAATTCACTCGCGCCACCGAGATTGTGTGCTACCTCTCCTAGTCCTCCTGGTAGCTCTTCAAATTTAACTTTCTCATCAGTGTTCAAGATGCTCATTACAGAAAGAGTAACACGCCTTGCTCAGGATAGCAAACTGTAAACATTTTGTAATGCTCCTGTAGGTTGCCTCTGAGGCTAGGCTGTGATAAGATTTACACACTGAATGTGGCGATATTGCCATGCTCAGCGTGGCGCGGTGGCGAAGCGGTAACGCAGGGGTCTGCAAAACCTCCATGCACGGGTTCGATCCCCGTTCGCGCCTCTTATGGCAGGAGTAGAAAATCGACCAGGGATGATAGAGGGAGCAAGTTATACGCTCCGCAATGTTGAGATTGCCGTTGCTGCGATTGCAACATTCTTTGGTCATTATGGGATTGCAGCGATATCAGCAATTGGTGCAGTTATCGATCATGCAGTTGGCAAACAGTTAGCGAAGCGAAGAACAAAAGCAACTTAAGGAGATAATTATGATGGGAGAACGATTATTTGAAACAAAGACAGAGGAATATGTTAGAACTGGACTAACAGCCGGATTAAAAACAACCGGTGCGATTTTTGTGCCTCCTTATGAGAGCGTAAAGCCTGTAGTTGCGTATGTCCTTGAAAAAGCAGGGGGGAAAGTTGCTCGAATCAGTGCTGATAATATACGGCTTAAAAAAGCGAGATTCAGATCTCGAAGGCTATCATGGTGATAAAAGCCTCAATCTGCTATAATTACTGTTGTCAAATGGGCATCTAGTTCATCGGTTAGAACGCTTTCCTGATAAGAAAGAGGTGCGTGGTTCGATTCCACGGATGCCCACCACATTTTCCTCGTTACTTATGACTACCGCTGACCAACCAATTATTGCTTATAAAACCTTACACGAATGGGAAGGCTGGCTGGCAAAAAATCACTCCACCTCGCAAGGTATCTGGATGAGGCTTTTTAAGAAGGCAACCAAACAAGAATCGATTACGTATGCTGAAGCACTGGATGGTGCGCTTTGTTATGGTTGGATTGATGGGCAAAAGAAAAGTTATGACCAAGACTCTTGGTTGCAAAAATTTACCCCTCGTCGTTCACGAAGTGTTTGGTCCAAACGAAATACGGAACATATTGCTCGGCTCACAAAAGAAGACAAAATGAAACCAGCAGGGTTAGAAGCTGTTGAAGCAGCGAAAGCAGATGGGAGATGGGCTGCTGCCTATGACTCTCCAAGTAATGCAACGCTACCGGAAGATTTTGTAAAAGAATTGGCTAAGAATAAAAAAGCGCAAGCATTTTTTGAGTCGCTTAACAAGTCGAATAAATATGCTATTTCTTACCGATTACAAAGTGCGAAAAAACCAGAAACACGCGAAAAACGAATGAGAATATTCTTAGAAATGCTCGCAAAAGGTGAGAAGTTCAATTAATCATATCCATATGCTATACTGGAATAGATGAGAGAAAGATATTGGTTTCGGGCACAAAAACAGGGAATTGGATGGGTGCCTGCGACATGGCAAGGTTGGTGGGTTAGCTTTTTTTATCTGATCGCGCTTGTGTATTCTTTTTTCCAAATCGATGGATCATCTCACTCAACGAGCGATACACTTATTAATTTCCTTCCACGATTTTTCCTTTTTTCAGCTCTGCTTATTATCATCACGTATCTTAAAGGCGAGCCGCTCAACCTCAATACAAAAAAAAAGCAAAGTGACTAATTATTACAAGAGTATTACGCATTTTTGCATTTTTTAGGCTATACTTTTTTTATGGATAAACATTTACGATTAGCGACCATAATTGCAACAGCGCTTGATGATCAATTTTCGTTATTTGGTCGTCGGTTTGGATTAAATGGAGTAATCGGCCTCGCCCCTGGTGTTGGTGATATTATCTCAGCGCTACTTTCTTTGCATTTAGTTTGGATTGGTTGGCAAATGAAACTACCTTTACTCAAGATTTTCCAAATGGTGTGGAATGTCTTCGTTAATTTTGTGATTGGGTTGGTCCCTGTTGTGGGTGATTATGCAGACTTCTTCCATAAGGCCAATCTTAAAAATCTTGCCATCCTTAAAGAATTTGCAAACAGAAATATTATTGAAGGTGAAGTTGTGGATAAATAGGTTTATTCTCCTTGTATTGCTGGAAAGGAATTGGAGTTTGAATTTACTTTCTCAGGTGTTGGAGATATCTGACAACTAGCATCCTTTATCCATCCCGCTGGCAAACAGGAATTCCCAAAGGTCTTACATACGCGCGTCGAGGTATTTCGTGCTGATGTAATCACGTCGAGACACACTTGGGGCGAGGTCGCTTGTGTTCTCTCGCTTCGCGGTGTTGGAGAACTCTTCACAGGGAGAGTTGCGGCAGTAATCGGGAAGAGGCCAAATTCAATGGTCTCTTTGGCATCTTTATGCATGCCAGAGAAAATCACAGGATTGGTTGCGATTGTTTTGTAGCCATCAGGTAATTCTAGTTCAACAGTGTAGGTGATCGAGTCAGGGAAAACATTTGAGAATCTAAATTTGAAAAAACCCAGAGAGTCGGTTTTAAGTTGCGTAATTGTATTAACGACCTTACCGGCATCTCCTGTTTTTTGTGCGACTGTCTTACCATTCCTTTGAATCTGTGTCACTTTAATGGAGGCATTAGGGAATGGTTTTTCTTCTGCTTCTCTCTCTCCATTTTTATTAGCGTCCAGATACACATACCCTGAGATAAAGCCTATTTCTGATCCCACAGCTGGAGTTTTAGTTGGAATTGCCGTAGTCTCTTGTGCTCGTCCTCGGAGGTCTTGTTTCTCTTGAGAGAGGAGTACGACAAGAGGAACTGTCAGAATCAGCGTGAGTACCGCAAATAATCCAATAATTGATACTTTGGAAGAAAAAAGCCGTTTAGAATTCTCTTCAAGTTCTTTCATAAATACTTCTCCACTATTGAGTATGCAGAAAAAGAGAGAGGATTGTCAAGATGACCACTGAGAACGAGTAAAATACTCAGCGTTTCTCACAATTCCTTTCGTAGTTTCTGCAACCATTATTTTGTTTCCCGGACGTTCTGCCCATTGTTGGAACCATGGTTTATCACAAAGCCCCTCTGCAATCTGCAACGACAGATCCATGCTTCTTGTCTCGAGAATAACTGTCCCATTTCCATTGAGTGAAGAAAAAGGAAGAGAAGGATTGCCATTGTTATGTAATGCATTGACTAACGGGTATTGGAGTTGGTCAGAAGCATCTTGCATGCTTTGAAAATCGACATCTCCTAACTCACTTCTCGGATCTCGTGCCACCGTAAGAGCAAAGATCCTATTTGTAGACTTACCAGAAATTTCTGGGAGTCTACCTCTTGATGGGCGAACGATTGAGGTAAGAAGGACAGTATCTGGATCTTGGATTGCTTGCGTCTCTTCAAAGTTTGGATTAGCCGCGCGTAATGCTTCCATATACGATGCTTGTCTTCTCAGAAAAGGTCTAAATTCCGGGGGTATTTTTTCTTCTCCAAGTTCAGGTATGCCGTTTTTATAAACGTCTTTTACCTGATACTGCCCATCAAGAAGCTGGCTTGCAGAGATTTCTGAAATTAGTTCAATGCCTCCACGTGTCGTAGGTATAGCGGCATTTAAGATATACAGTTTTCCTGTTCTATGATCTTGTGTCACGCCAAGACTTGGGATTCCCGTATCCTCTGCATGTTTTATTGTGGATACAAAAGCACCAATAATTGGATCTTCATGAGCAACTCTTCGGTCTACAAATCGAGCGGCTCCTTCTTCTTCTATCTCAGTTATTCCATTTCCTCTCATCTTTGCTTTTTCTTCTCTTCCTCCGCATCCTCCCGGACGAACTCTGTCTTTGACAGTTGCTCCATCATGGTGCGCTGAAAAAACAGCAAGATTCACGCCTTCTATCATAACGCTACTTGTAGCCGCAATCGATCGAATTCCCACAATGCCGCCTGCAGGATTATAAGTAAATCGTGCATCACCGCATCCAGAAAGGGCTACCAGATCACCCGCACGTTGAGATTCTTCCCATTCTTCTGCAAACCTTCGTGCTTCTGGAGAGCTCCCATCTGCTTGAAATAGTTCAGGGGTGACACTTTGTCGAGTCTCTTTGTTTACCCGTTCGTGGGCATTTCCTCGATATATGTTTCTTTCTTCTTGTGGCATAAAATAAAAAAGTATTATAACTTATAGTTTAGATATTGTAAATTAACTAGCTAGGTTGTTATAATCAAAAAATGTACAAATCAAAGAATATCTCGCAGCCATCCACAAAAGTAAAAACCAATTTGGCCGGAACAAGTGAAACTGAACTTGATCGAACAATGCTCTATATTGAGCAGAACATTCTTCCTGCTCATTCGGGAAGAAAATGTGTTGATGGAAGATATCTCGCCACACAATCTACTGGTATGATTGCCAGACCTGGGGCTGATTGTGGATATGTTATGGCATTACTCGCAGTTAATAAAAAGAAAAAATTAGGTCTCACGCCGGAGCAATGTTTTAATGCAGTTTATAAAGTTGTTTCACAAACAAAAGGGTTTTGTATGCATACGGATCATAATACTGATCCTGACAATGCTACCCCAAAGGGTTTAATTGGGTGTGGCCATATTGCCAATGCGGCAACAAAGGAATTTGCAAAAGATTATGATGTCGATAGTGAAGATATAAAACGAATGGTTGCCTATTCTCGGAATATCTCGCAGATTAGCAAAAGACTCAAAATAGTGAATCTCGCAGGTGAACATCAAGAGCGGGGAGTTTTAGTTGTCGAAAGTTCTAACTATACAGTGAATGCGGATGACCCAAGGATTGGAAGAATGTACTTTATTTATGATAAAGCCCGAGATGAATCATTCATGCAATCATTGGTTGAAGCAATGCAAATACCACGAATTACTTCCGAAGAACTCTATAAACAAATGAAAAAAGAATCAGATATACAACTTCAAGCTACATTACACAATTTAGCACAAGGATTACCTATCTATACTGTATCTTTTGGAAGAACCCGAATCAGACCATGGAAGCACCCCAAACTTAAAGTCTCCTTTGCCGGAAAAGTAGCATAATTAAAAACCTGCAGAATTGCTCGCTTGTGGCATTGCTACTCCTGGATTAATAAGAATAGTTGCCCCATAACCCACTTTTAATCGATTTTGTTCTCCATTTTCGTAGATCACTGTTTTGGGTAAAAAAGAAAGTGTTGTTGGCTTGGTAAAAATGCTAACCGGTGTAAACATAATTGTTGCTATCGTACCGGTGCGATTTGCCAAAGTCTGTTGTGATTCTGGTTTGATTGCATACGAAATCCTACCTGTTCGAGGATTAATATTGTTGAGTAAAATTGTCGGGTTAGCAAAAAAATCGCTCGGGACAATACTGACATCCGCAAGCAGATCAGGATCATAACCAATTTCGAGTTGGATAAGAGTAGGGGCATTGCCATGGATTTCAAGAACGATATCCGCCGATGATGCTTTGCCCGAAAGTGCAGTAATAGGGTTAGGGGAGAGCGAAAGAATATCTTCGGATGTTGGTGTAGGAGATGCTTGCGAAAGAGATTCTGTAGGAGCAGTCAAAGGCGCATATTTAAATTTTATAAAAATAAAAGCGATGCTGCTTAGCAGAAAAATGGTAAGCAGCGCAATAGATTTTTTCGACATAAGAGTATCCTTATTGTACTATCTCAGCTTTTTATTTGTCGAGGATTAATAAAAAATTACTATTTGACAAATTCTCTAAATTAGAATAAAATTCTATTTATGTCAACGCAAACAGAAGTTAAAAAATATCTGCCAGTTATTGAAGGGATTGTTTCTTTATTCAATCCATTTGTTGAAGCGGCAGTACATGATTTATCCACGGGGAAAATTGCTGCGTTGTTTAACAATATCTCTCGAAGAAAAGTTGGTGATCCAAGTCCTTTACATGAATTAAAGATGCCGGTTGAAAAATTTCCTGACGTTTTTGATCCGTACTATAAAACAAACTGGGATGGCCGAAAGTTAAAATGCACCTCGATAACAATCCGCGATGAGCAGGGAACACCAATTGCACTCATTTGTTTTAATTTTGATACGACAGTTTTTCGGGATATTGATTTAAACATCCAAACCTTACTTGAAGTGAAAACAACTGCAGAAAATCCTATTGAATTATTTAATGAAAATTGGCAAGAGAAAACAGACTCATTTATAACGTCATATCTTTCTCGAAAAAAACTTCTTATCAACACCCTCTCACGTAAACAGAAACAAGAACTTGTACAAGAATTGGTAAAACATGGTGTATTCAATTATAAAAATGCAGCCGGATATATTGCTGGTCAATTACATGTTTCGCGAGCATCGGTATACAATTATTTAAAATAACTTATATGAAAAAGATTCAAGTACATCAAGTAGATGCATTTACCAATAAAATCTTTGGCGGCAATCCTGCCGGAGTTGTTTTTGATGCCGATCATTTAACCGATGAGGAGATGAAAAATATTGCTCGGGAGATGAATCTTTCTGAGACTGCGTTTGTTATGAAACCAACAAAGAAAGATGCCGATCTTAAACTTCGCTATTTTACTTGTGGGAAAGATGAAGTCGCTTTTTGTGGGCATGCGACGATTGGTTCTTTATATGAAATTGGGCGATTGGGATTATTTGGTGCAAAAAAGATAGGAGCGTATGACTTACAGGTAGAAACGAATATTGGAATTCTCCCGATGAAAATTCTTAAAAGATCAGCAACAAATCTTGTCGTACAATTTGGAGCACCTGAAGTGAGATTTGAAACATATGATGACAATCACAAGAGATTTGCAAAACGTTTAGGAATTCCGTTTGAAGCCATTGATATACGATATCCCATTCTCATTGAGAAGAATCTTAATGACATTCATTTTGCAATAAAATCATTGAAAGCACTCGGGAGTTTACAATTCAATTTTCAACATATAGAAGATAATTTTAAAGATGAAGGTATTGTCGTCTTTTCATTATTAACACCAGAAACGTTTGAGAAGAAAAGTGACATTCATGTACGTGGGCTTGCTCCATTAGTTGGCATTCCAGAAGATCCATTTACTGGTCGATTACAGGGTGGAATAGCGACTTACGTGTTTGCCAATAAACTCGTTCCTCATACGAAAAAAGTAATTCGTACAGAACAAGGCCACTTTATTGGAAGACCTGGTTTTGCAACGATTGAAAGATCTGCTCATGAATCCTTTACCATTGCTGCAACGGCAGTTCATGTTTTTTCAGCGGAGATTTCTTTATGACAAAGATATCAAATAAAATTACGACACAAAATGCTCCACAACCAGTTGGCCCATATTCTCAAGCAGTTACTGCAAATGGATTTCTTTTTCTTTCTGGTCAAATTGGTTTAACGCAAAAAGGTAAACTTGCTGGCGAGACAGTGGAAGAACAGGTAAAACAAATATTTTGTAATATTGATGCAATTCTTCAAGCAGCTGATTGCTCAGTAACTGATGTCGTAAAAGTGACCATTTATCTAACGAGCGAACAAGATTTTAAAAAAGTGAATGCACTTTACGAAGCGTGGGTGAGAGATCCTTTTCCAGCTCGTTCAACTATTGTTGTTTCCAAGCTTCCTTTGAATTCGTTGATAGAAATTGAGTGTATTGCTATAGCTGCTTAGTTCCCCGATTGTACGGAGATTTCTCTGAGGAACATATTGTAATCAAATTGGTTGACGAAGCTGTCGTCATTGAGGTCTGATGCTCCTTTGACTGCTTCTGTGCAGGCAACTGGTGGGAGCAAATCACTGTAGCATCCTACGATAAGATTGTAATCAATAATATTTATCTTATTATCGGTATTTACATCACCAGCAATTAAGGTTGCTTCTGGAATAACATTCGTCTGGAGTGGGTTAAGTGTTTGGATCCCTGAAACAAGTCTTCTCAAATGACCAGCAGATTGCACTTTAATCGTATGTAGTCCTGATAGCGGTACATTGAAAGCAACTGTGCCTTTGAAGTTTCCTGATTCTGAAGCGTAAGTGATCATGCCAGAGCTTGATGCTACCAGCTGATTTGAGACGTTATACACAAACACTTGGAGATCTCGTGCGGGGTGAACCGGCTCTTTGTTACTCAGTGAGTAATTAGGGCTGACATTGTCGCCACTATTGCCAACTCCATGCATAAAGATGGTGAAGGAGAGTGTGGTTGCTGGCGTTGTCGTCCCTGATGGATTTGTTGTCGGTGTGAGCGTCAGAATTTCAGTAGGTGTTACCCCTGACGTAATGGAGGCAATCGCTGTTGGTAAAATTGTTGCTGTGGGGTCATCAGTTGGGCCTGTCGTAACTGTTTGTGTAGGAGTTGGTGTTTTTGTTGGCGTAGGTATTTGCGTAGGATTTGCTGTGGGACTTGGTGTTGCACTGGGTTGTGTTGTTGGGACAGATGTTGCTGTCGCACTTGGGATCTCTGTTGGTGAAGGTTGTGTCACAATAGTGAGGTACGCAGGATTTGTCGTTGATAAGACATTTTCTGTTGATTGATCGGTTGAAGCAACAGATAGCACTTGTGAGCGATTACTAAAGGAAACAGTTGCGGTTGCGCTCGTCGGAGCAAGTGTCGTAAATGAGACGGTCCCAACTTTTGTCGTGGTTTGAATTGCCTTTGTGGCATCTGAGCCAATAGACAGGGAAAGTAAGATACTGCCATTGTTAATCAGTGGGCCTTCTAGCACTTTCGGAAATGCATCACTGTTAACAACAATCGCATTAGTCGTTGTTGGTTTCATCTTTGTTGGATCATAAAGAATTTCTAATTTGACCAAGGAGGCTAAGTTTGCTCCGGGGTTTAGCATAATATCATAAGAAACAGTTTCTCCCACATTTTTTATCAGCGGGGTTGATGGTGAAGAGTTAGGGGTAAGGTAGATGCTGGTTGATGCGCTTGCTCGTTGTCTCACTTCTTGTCGTTGTTGGGAAAGAGTTAACGCGAGTGGAAAACCAACAAGCAGTAAGGCAATGACGCCAATTGTTATCTTTTGTCTCGTGTTTAAATTATTCATGAAGTTTTCTCTAAATTATCTACTCAGTCTAGCATAGAGAATTCCAGCAAGAAGTGTCAAGAGATGAGTTAACTAATAAGCATGATGCCAATAAAAACGATAGCTGCGAAAATTAATTTCTTAACTAATTCTTTGCGGTTTGTACTCTCACGGAAAATTTTTGGAGCGATGAGCATAAGGAGTAATCCATAAAGAATCCCAAAGAATACTGAGGTGCTTCCTAGAACGGTAACCAAGGTGACTGCTCCTGTTACGAGGGCTAAAAAGGTAAACAGACGGCTTGCCACAAAGACCCCTTCGTTAATAAAAATAACGGCAAGTGCTTTTTTACTGATTGATCGATTGGTATGGTTAAACGCATTACGAATTGAGGGAAGAGCAACATAGAGAATAAGTCCGCCAATCGCCATACCCCAACTTTCATAGCTCACAACTTTTACAAATGAGTTTGTATCAATAACAAATTTAAATAACACACTTGAACTCGCCCAACAGAAGGCGGCGAGAAGCATAAAAAGAAACGGAGGAGAAAAATGAAGGGCAAGGTTTTGTTTTTTTAGCGTTACTCCAATTGTCCCTGCGAGAATAAGAAAAAAACCAATTAATTGTTGAGCGGTAATGGCTTCTCTTAAAAAGACTACCGAAAGGATGAGTACAATGATCGGGGAAAGCTGGATCAAAATGAGTACGTTACTTGCTTCTTCGCTTGCAATCACCCTAAAATAAAACGCTGAGCCGAACGTTGTTAATAATCCTGTTACAAGAATCAGTATCGTATCTCGTGGTGTAAGTGTTGGAAAACTATTAGCAACCCAAAAGAGTGTCCCAAAAATAAATGCCATGATAGCGCCGTAGAGCGGCATTCCTCGATAATCTTTAACCTCTTTTTCAAGAAGATATTTATCAACAAAAACAACAATTGAAACCGTAGCAGGAGCAAGAAGGGCAAAGAATAACCAGTTCATGAGTAAGTCCTATTGTATCAGGTTTAAAGAAGATTAGTTTTATTCTCCCGGTTGTGTAGCGATCTCTCGGAGGAAAAGGTTGTAATCGATTTGATTAACTTTGGAATCATCATTGATATCTGATGCAAGTTTTTTGTCGCTATTACTGCAGTTTGGTGCAGCTGAAAGATCACTGTAGCAGTCGAGCAATGAGTTGTAGTCAAGAATGTTGAGCTTGTTGTCGTTGGTGATATCTCCGGCGACTAATGATACAGGTGGCATCTTGTTATCTTGCCCAACTTTGATTGTTTGAATACCTGGAGGAATTTGGCGTCGCAGGTATTGATCAAGTTTTACTTTGAGATAATAATTACCGTCACTTAAGTATCCACCTGCAAGTACACTCCCAGCGAACTGTCCAAGACTGCCATCGTAAGTAATATTGCCGGTTCCTTTTGCAACAAGTTGGTTACTGGTGTTATATAACTCAATCGTTGCTGGCTTACTCTTGTGTACAGGATTCTTGTTACTCAAACTGGTTGCTGTTGGATTGGTGTTATCTCCGCGATTACCGATGCCATCTAGTAAGACCGTTACCGACAGTTTGGTCTTGATCTCACTCTCAGGGAGGTTTGGATCATATGACTTTGGATTCTTTGGATCTTTGTCGGTGTGGCAGACTGGATCTTCGCCGTCAATTAAGTTGTTGTTATTGTTATCCTTTGAGTCTGCGCAGGTGTTACCGCCGTGTTCTCCGTCTTTGTTTGGATCATAACTGTTTGGATTCTTTGGATTACCATCCGTGTGGCAGGTTGAATCTTTGTCGTCAGTAAATCCGTTATTGTCATTATCAATACCATCTGCACAACGTGATTTTGGTGTCGCAGTAGGGGTAGGAGTTGGTGTCTTTGTTGGTGTAGGTGTTGGCGTTTTGGTCACCGTTGGTGATGGTGTACTGGTTGGTGCCAGTCTACTTCCAAAGTTTTTGTCGGTGAATGAATTTGCGTTACTGATCGTAAGGCTATAGCCGTTTGGATCGGTTGGGAGTGTTTGTGTCCAACCTGATTGCAGTGTCTGTGTCAATTTGTAACTGCCATCACAAATTCCGGTGATGCTGTAATTGCCTGCACTATCAGTTGTTGCTGTTTTTGTTATTGCAGAAGAGGCGAGTGTTACTGTCTTTCCAGAGAGCTTTGGTTCACCTGAATCAAAAGCTGCATTACCATTGGTATCGGTGAAGAGATAGCCACTCACAATACCTTTGCCGATCAGGAGCGAGATATCTTGATAAACTTCTTCCAATTCTTCAGGAGCAGGGAAGTAATATTTTCCACCGGTCAGATTAGAAATCTGTTTCAGGAAGTCAGCGCCATAGAATTTGTCTTCACCACTTGCTCCTACATTCCCAAGACCAATTGGGAAGAAGACAGTTTTGCGAGCACTAAATTCAGCAGTGACAGCATCCATTGCTTTTGGTTCTGCAACTGATTTATCAACTTCTTTATTGCCTCCCACGATATAGTTTGCTTGTCCATCAGTCAGCATAACAACTGCTTTTTTAACGCCGGGTCTGCCAGCTGAGAGTACTTGGCTTGCTGCTTTAATACCACATTCTTGGCAGGTATAGCCATTGGCCGTGAGAGAGTCTACCTGCGTTTTGACAGTATTGAAGTTATTTGTCAGCGTACTATTTGTTGTCGCTGTTGTTGAGAAGGAGACTAACGCGATTCTGTTATTTGAATCTTTCGCCATGACATCAATGAACTTCTTTGCAGCATTTTTTGCTTTTACAAGTTTGTTCCCTGGGCCCATACTACTTGATCTATCAACGATCAGGACAGTATCAGTTGATGCATTACCACAAGTTGTTGGTTGTGCTGGGGTAGGTGTAACTGGAGGAGTGCAGGTGATTGCATTGTAGTTTGCTGTTCGACTGTCTGTTTGATTTGGTGCGTCTGTCCAGGCAAGACTAAATTTAACAGTGCCACCCGTTATCGATGTCTTTCCCATTGCGATTGTTCCTGTTTTTGTTTCGTTTGGACCAACAGTTCCTACGTTTACTGATTTGCCAGAATTTTGATCCAATGCTGTCACATTCATTGATCGATTGTCTTCGGTGTTAATAAAGGAAACGCCGACTTGTGCTTCTCCTGTTTCAGAACAGAGTCCTTGTGCTGATTGTTGGGTTGCCCATGTTACTCCTGCTGATGCTAATTCATCCGTTTCAGCAGCACGTCCTCGTGGGTCTTGTTGTTTTTGCAGATTGAATACTAATAATGGCGTAATGACAAACGCGTAGAGAAGTAAGACGATACCAAGTAAAAATAGTTTCTTTCTTTTATAAAAATGTTTCATAGTCATTAATCACCGCTCTGTACCGAGAGCTCTCTTAAGAATATATTATAATCGGGGCTGTTGACAATACCATTG
>Ga0075365_10000037_pt1 | contig 48789 bp, 41 predicted proteins | sample EndMetdeltDD1765_FD_71387 | JGI IMG/M metagenome (GOLD analysis project Ga0075365, IMG submission 71387) | Populus endosphere microbial communities from Tennessee, USA - Endosphere MetaG P. deltoides DD176-5 | ecosystem: Host-associated > Plants > Roots > Endosphere | place: USA: Tennessee... | reverse complement strand
TTATATAATTACATTTTTAAAAAAATTAAAGAATATTGAAAGAGGAAATCGAATTTTTTTGAAATGCTAAAAATAATATTTACGATGTCAGAGTTTTAAACATATTTTGAAAATAAATTTATTCATTTAATCTATCGGGTATAAGAATGTCACGATTACCATTACTTTCCATAGCGCTGACCAAACCGGCTTTTTCCATATCTTCCATTAGTCGCGCCGCGCGGTTATAGCCAATTTTAAGTCGTCGCTGAATGCTTGAAATAGAAGCACGGCGTGTATCTATTACAATTTGTACAGCTTGATCATACAACACATCTTTTTCACTGGAGTTATTGTCTAAAAAATCTAAATCTCCACCTTCATTAAGATTAGCTTGAGTGAGATCAAGCATATATTCTGGCACAGCTGATTTTTTTAAGGCATTGACTACATGGTGAACTTCCTGGTCAGCGACGAATGCTCCATGGACTCGAATAGGAACACCCGTTCCAGGAGCTAAATACAACATATCCCCATGTCCTAATAGTTGATCAGCACCTTGCTGATCAAGAATAGTACGAGAATCAATTTTCGATGAGACCTGAAAAGAGATACGTGTGGGAATATTTGCTTTGATTAAGCCGGTAATAACATCAACAGAAGGTCTTTGCGTAGCTAGAATCAGATGTATCCCTGCTGCTCTAGCTTTTTGGGCAATTCTTGCAATTAATTCTTCAACTTTTTTGCCAACTACCATCATCATGTCAGCAAATTCATCGATTAATACAATAATATAAGGGAGATGTTCTAAAGTTTCTGCTTTACCACCTTGCTCAGGTTTCCAAAAAGGATCATTAAGTGGCTGCCCTTTTTCATTGGCTTCTTGTATTTTTTGGTTATGTCCTGCTAAATTTCTTACTCCCAAATGTGCCATTAATTTATAACGACGCTCCATTTCCGCGACGCACCAACGTAATGCATTTGCTGCTTCTTTCATATCGGTGACAACGGGTGCTAAAAGATGAGGAATACCTTCATAGATAGCTAATTCCAACATTTTTGGGTCTATCATAATCAATCTAACTTGCTGAGGCGTTGCTTTATACAAAATACTAAGAAGCATGGCATTGAGACCGACTGATTTTCCTGAACCTGTAGTCCCTGCAACAAGTAGATGTGGCATTTTTCCTAAATCAACGATGACTGGATGGCCGGCTATATCTTTACCTAGGGCAAGAGAAAGCGGCGATCTCGCATGTTGATATGCGGTTGAGCTTAATATTTCACTAAGCCGAACAATTTCGCGATGTTTGTTCGGAACTTCGAGTCCAATAACGGACTTCCCAGGAATAACTTCTACAATTCGTACGCTAACGACAGATAATGACCGAGCTAAATCTTTGGCGAGTCCTGTGATACGGCTTACTTTAATTCCTGCAGCTGGTTGCATTTCGAAACGTGTAACTACAGGTCCTGGATGTACGGCTACAACTTGTACTTGAATCCCAAAGTCTTTTAACCGCAGCTCAACATCACGTGATAGTTGCTCTAGTTCATCGCGTGTGTATCCTTCTTTACTTAATTTTTCAGCTGGATCTAATAGAGTTAATGAAGGAAGAGAAGGTTCAGTAATATTTTTTTTATTTGAAACTATAGTGGTAGGAGGTGAATAAGGCTTTATAGATAGAGAATTATGATTAGTTATTTCTGTGTTAGATAAGGGTGAATTTATTATAGAATTAAATTGCGGTGAAGATTTACTGCGAGACATATTTATTGTGTCAATCTTATTAAAAGTGCTTGCATGCGGGGGCTTAATTTTTTCAGAGGCTCTTTTTTTTATAGCATACATGATAAGTTTTTTTATTTTTTCGGCAATTTTTACTGGCATTACCGCAATATAGCTGCTTATTTTATCGATAATATTTAACCAAGAAAAACCAGTTGCAAGCGTTGTGCTGGCTAATAAAAGCGCCAATAGAAATAATGTACTGCCGACTACATTAAATTGAACAATAAAACTTTTTGTAACAATATTTCCTAGTTGTCCTCCTGGAGTATAGCCATGTTTTGTATGCGTACTGTGTAAAGCAGCGAGTCCACAAGCTGCAATAAAAATAGTGAGGAAACCTAATATACGCAAAGCTAAAAAAGGATAACTAAAAGATAAGCTCGAAAAACGACCTTTAAAACATTGCCATCCTCCATACACTAGTAATACCGGGAACAAATAGGCTAAAGAACCAAAACTATAAAAAAAGAAATGGGCAAGTTGATCTCCCCAGCGGCCTGCTATGTTCATTGAGACTTTGGTATTTAGTGCTGGATGGTGAGTCCACAAGGCTAAAAACAAAAAAAGAGCTAAGGCTCCACTCACGATGAGTAGGCCTTCTAAAAGGCGCTGTTTAAGACTCAACTGTAAAAATTCTTCAGTGCTGGTTTTTTTCAAGGGTGCTCCTTATTTAAGGCGTAGCATAAGCATACGGTCTTTTTGGATTACTTATGGGTATAGGTACTATTTATAGCGTTCTTTGTTATACTTTGTTAGCAATTTTAATTATAACAATTTTTTTATTATCTGGGTTTTTACCTTAAAGTGGTTTTTATGAATCAAGTTCAAAATCATCGACTAATTATTTTAGGTTCTGGTCCTGCAGGATATACAGCAGCGCTTTATGCAGCGAGAGCTAATCTTGATCCAGTTATTATTACGGGCTTGCAAAAAGGCGGGCAATTAATGACCACTACAGACGTTGATAATTGGCCAGGTGATGTGGAGGGTTTACAAGGACCTGTTTTAATGGAACGTATGAAAAGGCATGTTGAGAGATTTAATAGCAAAGTTATTTTTGACCATATAAATAAAATTGATCTATCCCAAAGACCTTTTACTTTAAAAGGGGACGACACAATTTATCAATGTGATGCTTTAATCGTTGCAACTGGGGCATCAGCCAAGTATTTGGGTTTGCCTTCAGAAAAAGAGTTTATGGGAAAAGGTGTTTCAGCTTGTGCTACTTGTGATGGACTTTTTTATAAGAATCAAAAAGTTGCAGTTGTTGGGGGTGGTAATACTGCTGTTGAAGAAGCTTTATACTTAGCTAATATCGCCGATCATATTTTTCTCATTTACAGAGGAAGTGCATTTTTTCGTCCAGAAAAAATTTTGGTGGATAAATTAATGACAAAAGTGAAAATAGGAAAGATTTCTTTAATATTAGAAACTGAAGTGGATAGTATTTTAGGAGATGAGAAAGGGGTTAATGGACTAAAACTTAAAAACACTAAAACAAATACAACCAGTCAATTAAAAGTGCATGGGGTTTTTATAGCTATAGGTCATACGCCTAACACAGAGATATTCAAAAATCAATTAGATATGGAGAATAACTATATTTTAGTGCGAGGAGGAAGTAAGGGCTTTGCGACAGCGACTAGTGTGAAGGGTGTCTTTGCTTCCGGGGATGTTATGGATTCTGTTTACCGTCAAGCTATTACCTCTGCGGGGACTGGTTGCATGGCAGCACTAGACGCTGAGAAATATTTAAGTGAGAGTTTCTAATTAGAAATATAAATTAAAATGAGGCATTATGAATGCATAACAGATTATTAGGATTTTGCCTATTGTTATTGGCGGTATCACCTGTTTTAGCTGTTGATTCAGATAGTGATTTAAATAATGATCCTTATGAGAATTATAATCGACATGCCTTTAAACTGAATCAAACTTTAGATAAAATTTTTTTTAAACCTGTTGCTACCGTATATAAAACCATTTTGCCTTGGCCAATTACTAAAGGTATTAGTAACTTTTTTAGTAACTTAGAGCAAGTCCCTACTATTATTAATGATTTACTACAAGGGGAATTTTATGACGCAACTTCGGATACCTGGCGTTTATTGATAAATAGTACAGTAGGAATTGCGGGTTTTATTGATGTTGCCAGCAGAATTGATTTACCTGCGCACCATCAGGACTTTGGCTTAACCTTAGCTAAATGGGGTTATACTTCTTCAGCTTATCTAATTGTACCTATTTTAGGTCCACGTACCGTACGCGATGCTGTTTCTTGGCCTATAAACTATGGGGTTTTTTCCGTTTATCCTTACATTAATGATGTAGCCTGGCGAAATGGTTTAACATGGGGTAGTTTTATTAATGCTCGGGCGCAATTGTTGGATTTCGATCAAGCAATAAAGCAAGCTTCTTTTGACCCCTATATATTCCAACGTAATGCTTATTTGCAACGTAGAAATTATTTAATTCGTGAGAACAATAATTTAATAACGGGTGAGGATGAAGAAGATAATGTTGACGAGGCGGAATAGCTTCTGTAAGCTTTTTTCTATACATCTTCATAAAATTACATGGATATACTTGATTTAGAAATAGCAATCTAAAAATATAAACTTTAATTTTGGAGGTTTTATGAAAGAAGTATTGAATGGCGGATTGACTGAAGCTAAACGGAAAAAAGTGGCTGAAGGATTGATTAAATTATTAGCAAATAATTATGTGTTGTATTTGAAGACGCATAATTTTCATTGGAATGTTGTAGGACCTATGTTTCAACCTCTGCATAGTTTGTTTGAAGCACAATATATTGATCTCTGGAATGCAGGAGATACTATCGCTGAACGTGTGCGAGCTTTGGGATTTCCTGTGCCAGCTAGTTATGCTGATTTTGCAAAATTAAGCAAAATTAAAGAAGTTGTTGGAACGCGCACAATTAAAGCCAAAGACATGATTAGTCAGCTAGTGCATGATCAGGAAGTCATGGTTCGTTTAGCCCGTGAATTGTTGCCAGAGACTGAAGAAGCCGATGATCAAGTATCAGTGGACTTACTTTCTGACCGGATGGAAGTTCACGAGAAAAATGCCTGGATGTTACGTAGTTTTTTAGAATAGTGTTTTTAACACCAACTTTACCCTCCTATATACCCTAGAGGATTGTCCTGTGTTACTATGATTGCGTTTAGTTTATCTCTGCCATAGCCAGATTAATAAGCGTGGAAACGATTAATATCTTGGAAGTGGCCTTTTTTAGCCTTTTGGAGGTTTTGCGTGAATAAAAGATTGTATGTGGGTGGTTTAAGCTATAGCGTCGATGACGATGGACTAAGAGAGCTTTTTACCCCTTTTGGGACAGTAAATTTTGTTAAAGTTATCCGAGACTTCCATAGTGGCCGTAGTAAGGGCTTTGGTTTTGTTGAAATGTCTACACCTGAAGAAGCGAAAGAAGCTATAGAAGCTTTACATGGCAGTATCCATGAAAGACGTACCATTACTGTTTCTGAAGCTAATCCACCGGATTCTAGCTCAGGTGGTACTGGCGGCGGACGACGTACCGGTGGTGGCGCTAGCGGCGGCGGACGACGTACCGGCGGCGGCGGTGGCGGACGCGGGGGCATGGGCGGTTCTGGCGGCGGCAATGGTGGTGGTTATCATCGTGGCCGTGAGCAACGTGAAGAGCAGTATTAAGAGATTTAGTACTTTAGTATAGAAGTAGGGCTTAATTCCCGCTTAAGTAAGTGCGGGCACAACACCATACATCTATTCTTTTTACACCCACATCGTATAAAGCGTGACTCATCTCGATGAGCGTATGGCCAGTGGTCATTACGTCATCGAGTAGCGCTACATGCTGGTTAGCAAGACTATGGTGTGCGACAAACGCATTTTTCATATTTGTTGAGCGCTGGTTTGCAGGCAGTATACTTTGAGCCGCAGTGTTTATTACTCTCTTACATCGTTTATAATCAATACGTATGTTTAATTTTTTCGAAATGGGGCGAGCTAACTCTATTGCTTGATTAAAGCCACGCTCATACAGCCTTTTATTATGCAAAGGCACTGGAATAATTAAATCTGGCAGCTCCTGACTCTGGTAATGTGAGCAGATTTTTTCAGCTACTAAAGTTCCCAAAATATGTGCATAAATTAATCGTTGCTGAAACTTAAGACCAGTAATTAATTTTTTTATGGTTTCTGAATAAGAAAAAAAAACACATAATTTATGAAAAGGCGATGGCTTTTTTAAACAAATACCGCAAACGGATTGTGTTGAAAAAATTAAAGGTGCAGCGCAATAAATACAGATATTTTTTAACCAAGGTAAAAGTTCTTCACACTCAATACATAAATCAAAGTCTCTATTTGCTTTATCGTGGCATAAAATACAATGATAAGGAAATAAACAGTGAGTGATCCCTTTATTTATTTGTTTTAGTAATTTGCTGATATCCATTATTTAAAATTCTTGTTAATCTATTAAAACATCGAAGCTATTTTAAGATAAAAATTAGTAGAAATATTTAGTTAATCCATAATAAACCTTTTTATAATGATTGAATCAATACGATATAAATATCCTTGTTGATTAACAAGCGAAGGTTTAAGAAGTTGTGAAGGTATAAATATGTGTGGAATTGTAGCGGGAATAGCGCAACGTAATATTGTTCCTATCCTTATTGAAGGGTTGAAAAGGCTAGAATATCGTGGTTATGATTCGGCTGGAATCGCCATATTGGATTCTAAGCAACACTTAATACGTCGGCGAACTGTAGGTAAAGTTGAAGCTTTAGAGAAAGCAATAATCCCCGAGTTTTTATCAGGTAATATTGGTATTGCGCACACGCGCTGGGCGACTCATGGAAAACCAAGTGAATCTAATGCTCATCCTCATATTTCAGGTTCTCATATCGCATTAGTACATAATGGCATTATTGAAAATTATTTACCTTTAAGGCAAGAATTGATAAAAGCGGGCTATTCCTTTGAATCTGAGACCGATACCGAAATCATGGCCCATTTATTGAATCAAGAGCTTAAAAAAAACAATAATTTTTTAACCGCGGTTCAGAAAACAGTAGCTCGTTTAGAAGGTGCTTTTGCTGTCGTTTTTCTCTATCAGAACGAACCTCAATCTTTAATAGCCGTGCGCAAAGGTAGTCCTTTAATGGTAGGCTTAGGTCATAGCGAAAATTTTATTGCTTCAGATCATTTAGCTTTACTTCCGGTAACGCAGCAATTTATTTATTTACATGAAGGTGATATTGCTGAAATCACAACTGAAAAGCTTAGTTTCTACGATAGCAATGGTAAGGAAGTTCATCGTCCTAAGCATTCAATCGATTTGCCTAAAGATGTGGTGAGTAAAGGAAAATACCGTCATTTTATGGAAAAGGAGATTTTTGAACAGCCAATTGCAGTTAATGCGGCTCTCGAAGGTCGTCTGGTGAACCAATTACATGTCTGGGATGAAATTTGCGGTCATAATTCCATACAGCGATTTGCCAAAATTAAACATGTGCGAATTGTTGCTTGTGGTACGAGCTACCATGCAGGTTTGATTGCAGCTCATTGGGTAGAAAGATGTGTGGGTATTCCTTGTCAGGTAGATATTGCCAGTGAGTTTCGATATCGACCGCATATTATTTATCCAGATACATTGTTTATTACTATATCTCAATCGGGAGAAACGGCAGATACATTAGAAGCATTAAGACAAGCTAAAACTGAAAATTATGCAGCTACATTAACAATTTGTAATGTTCCTGGAAGTACTATGGTGCGGGAGTCTGATTTTGTATTATTAACACGAGCAGGTCCTGAAATTGGTGTGGCATCGACTAAAGCGTTTACAACTCAATTAACCGTTTTATTATTATTAACATCTTTCTTAGGTTTAGCCCATGGTTGGGATAAAGAACAAGAAGCGGCTTGCCTATCTGAATTAAGAAGTCTACCTAAACTTTTAGAACAAACGTTAACATTAGATCCAGCTATTAAGAAATTAGCTAAAATATTTATGGATAAAGAACATGCCTTATTTATGGCTCGAGGAATTTATTTCCCTGTAGCGCTAGAGGGTGCTCTCAAACTGAAGGAGATTTCTTATATCCAAACTGAAGCTTATCCCGCTGGAGAGTTAAAACATGGAGCACTTGCTTTAGTCGATAGTAATATGCCGGTAGTAGTTTTAGTGCCATCGAATTCTTTACTAGATAAACTTAAATCAAATATCCAGGAAGTGCGTGCACGTAATGGTCAGCTTATTTTGTTTGTTCAAGAAGAATTTGATACAAACGACACGGAAAGCATAAGTATTTTATTACCCAAGGCGAGTGATATGATTAGCCCGCTGATTTTTGCAATTCCCTTGCAACTTCTAGCTTACCATGTTGGAATTTTAAAAGGCACTGATGTTGATCAGCCACGTAATTTAGCAAAATCGGTGACTGTTGAATAAGAAAGTTAATCCTCAGAGATTATTTGTCGAAACTTTAACAATTTCAGCTAATTTATTCGCAATAGTTTGTACTTCGGACAATTCGCTTCCTTCGACCATGACACGAATTACAGATTCTGTTCCTGAAGGTCGTAATAATATACGGCCGCGATCTTTTAATAAAAATTCTGCTTCTTTCACCGCTTTTTTTATATTTGCGTCGTCCACCATCGCTAAAGGATTTTCTGCTGGGATGTTAATTAATATTTGAGGAAATTTTTTCATTGCTTTTTTGGCAGTATGCAATGATAGAAGCGATGATTGAATGGCCTCTAACACTTGCAGTGCGATAATGATTCCATCTCCAGTTTTAGTTAAGCGACGAGAAATAATATGCCCTGAAGATTCTCCACCTAATTGCCAATTCTTGCTTTGTAATGCTTCGTTAACATATCTATCGCCTACTGAGGTACGAATAAAATCGAGGCCTAATTCTTTTATAGCTAATTCTAAACCGATATTACTCATAGCGGTACCTACAATACCACCTTTAATTTGACCTTTTTTAACGCCATGTTGGGTTAATAGAAATAGTAACTCATCCCCATCAACAATTTCACCCAAATTATCTACCATTAATACTCGATCACCATCCCCGTCAAATGCAATACCCAAATCTGCTTTCTCGGATAAAACCTTTTTTTGTAAAAAATCTAAATGGGTAGAGCCACAGTCTTTATTAATATTTAAACCATTTGGCTTTGTACCTAGCAATGTTAAATCCGCACCTAATTCAGAAAATAATGCCGGTGCAATATGATAAGTGGCTCCATTAGCACAATCGAGAATGATTTTTAAACCGTTTAATCGAAATGATTTTGGAACTGTTGATTTGCAAAAATTAACATAGCGTGCTTTAGCATCTTCCACTCGAATTGCTTTGCCTAATTTGGCAGAATCAACTGTATGAATAGTTTGATTAAGGTGATTTTCGATTTGTAGCTCAATGTTATCAGCTAATTTACTTCCATCATGAGAAAAGAATTTAATTCCATTATCATAATAAGGATTGTGAGAAGCGCTGATTACTATACCTGCTTGTGCATCTAAATCAGTAGTCAAAAAAGCAATAGCAGGAGTTGGAATAGGGCCTAGAAGATGCACATCGACGCCTGCTGCAGATAAACCAGCTTCTAGAGCTGATTCAAGCATGTAACCAGATATACGTGTATCTTTGCCAATCAAAACTTTATTTCGACCATTAGCTAAAACCTTTCCTACAGCCCAACCTAGTTTTAATACAAATTCTGGTGTAATAGGATTTTCACCTACCTTTCCGCGAATACCATCTGTCCCAAAATATTTGCGGGTTTTACTCATGATGAATCCAAGAATAATTCGATCAACTACAGACTATCTACTGCTGGATCGTTGTCCGTTACTGTTGAGTCTTTTTGTGAAGGTGATTTTTCTTCAGAAGAAGAGTGCGTATCTTTTTTATTTCCGTTGCTCCAGCCTTTAGGCTCTCTAGGAGGTTTCCCCTCCATAATGTCATTTATTTGACTGGAATCAATAGTTTCATATTTTATCAGGGCTTCTGCCATGAGATGTAATTTTTCAATGTTATCTTGTAATAATGTTTCTGCAAGCTTGTAATTACGATCAATAATACTACGGCTTTCTTCATCAATTAGTTGTGCAGTATCGTCAGAGAATTTATTGTTTTTAGTAATTTGGTGTCCTAAAAATACTTCTTCATTTTCTTGATTATAAGTTAGAGGACCAAGGCGATCGGATAAGCCCCATTTAGTTATCATATTTCGGGCAATTTCAGTCGCACGTTGTATATCGTTTGATGCTCCAGTGGTGATTTGCTCTGGCCCAAAAATGAGATACTCAGCAATACGTCCCCCAAATAAACTGGCAATCTGGCTTTCTAAGCGTTGTTTGGTATAGCTATAACGATCTTCTTCTGGCAAGAACATCGTAACGCCTAACGCTTTACCACGTGGAATAATAGTAACTTTATACACAGGATCATGGTCTGGGACTAAGCGTCCTACAATAGCATGGCCTGCTTCATGGTAAGCAGTTAGTTTTTTTTCTTTCTCATTCATCACCATGGAACGTCTTTCACTGCCCATCATGACTTTATCTTTGGCTTTTTCTAGATCAACCATATCCACAGTAGATTTATTTTCACGCGCGGCGAATAAAGCAGCTTCATTGACTAAATTAGCTAGATCTGCACCCGAGAATCCAGGCGTGCCTCTGGCTATAATCACTGGTTTCACATCTTTTCCGTAAGGAACTTTTCTAAGATGGACTTTTAGAATTTGTTCACGACCACGGATATCAGGTAGGCCAACAATAACCTGTCGATCAAATCGGCCAGGTCGTAATAAGGCTGGGTCTAAAACGTCGGGACGATTAGTGGCAGCCATAACAATAACACCTTCATTACCTTCAAAGCCGTCCATTTCAACCAATAATTGATTCAATGTCTGTTCGCGTTCGTCATGTCCGCCACCTAGACCGGCACCACGATGACGACCGACAGCATCGATTTCGTCAATAAAAATAATACAGGGAGCTTGTTTTTTAGCTTGCTCAAACATATCTCTTACGCGAGATGCACCTACACCTACAAACATTTCAACAAAATCAGAGCCAGAAATCGTGAAAAAAGGGACTTTTGCTTCGCCAGCAACAGCTCGAGCTAAAAGTGTTTTACCAGTCCCCGGAGGACCCATTAATAAAACGCCGCGTGGGATTTTCCCCCCTAATTTTTGAAATTTAGCGGGGTCTTTTAAAAATTCAACTAATTCACTGACTTCTTCTTTCGCTTCTTCAGCGCCAGCCACATCGGCAAAAGTAACTTTAACTTGGTCTTCACCTAATAAACGAGCTCGGCTGCGACCAAAAGATAACGCGCCCTTTCCACCCGCACCCCCCATTTGGCGCATAAAAAATATCCATACTCCGATGAGCAATAGCATAGGGAACCAATTAATAAAAATACGCATCAAGAAGCTTTCCTGCTGCGGTGGTTCTCCTTTTACATTAACCTTATTTTTCAATAACTCAGGAAGTAAATATTGATCCGGAATAGGCATATAGCTCGTGAAAGATTTTTCACCCTGTAACTGGCCTTTTATAACTTGGTTGCTTTGTATCGTTACAGACTGCACATTCCCTTGTTGAACGTCTTTCAAAAACTCAGAATACGTTAAGCGTTCGCCACCGTTATTGCGAGGTTCGAGATTATTAAATACCGAGATAAGTATGACAGCAATAATGAGCCATAAAAATAGATTTTTCAGCATGTCGTTCAAGCTAGACTACCTCGCATTTCTCACAAAGAGGGCATTATATACTAAATTTTGTGTTTCGATTATTTTAAGCTCTTTTTCAGTGCGTTACCAAAAGAGGAATAAATAAATATACTCTTCGTACTATGGTACTAGAATTTTCTGTGTAACCGCTGGCCTTGCAATCGCTCTTCGGGCATTGATTAAAAATCCCATTAGAGTAAGTATAAATCCAATGTTTATTTTCCCTTATGATACCCAACAGCAACCAAATAAACCTCAGCAGAGCTTCCTCTGGAAGCGGAAGGTTTTCGAATAGTAACTTTTGTAAATAAGCTTCTTAAGTTTTTTAAAAAATCTTCAAAGCCTTCTCCTTGAAAAGTTTTTACTATAAAGCAGCCTTTTGGTTTTAGTACTTTCTGAGCAAAATCTAAGGCTAATTCCGCTAAATAAATGGATCTGGGTTGGTCAACACTACGCATTCCACTAAAATTGGGGGCCATATCAGAAATTACAAGGTCTATAGGCTTTAATTGTACACGTTGTAAGAAATGTTGCATAACAGATTCTTCTCGAAAATCCCCTTGGAGGAATTCTACATGGCTCAAAGCATCCATTGGCAAAATATCCAAGGCATAAACTTTTCCTGTGATTCCAACTATTCCAGAGACAATTTGAGACCATCCTCCAGGCGCCGCTCCAAGGTCAACAATAGTCATACCTGGCTTAATTAGCTTGGTTTTCTCTTGAATCTCTAACAATTTATAAGCCGAACGCGAGCGCAAACCCTCTTTTTGTGCGCGTTTTACATAGGGGTCGTTAAAATGCTGTTTTAACCAGCGCGGACTACTTTTACTCCTAGACATCGGGTTGTTGTTGGCAATGGGTTTCTCGTATTAGGAACTTTCCAACTAATAAGGCTATCAGGTAACAGAAAGGCAATATGAATAAGGCTTTTCGGTAATTTTCGACGCTATAAAAAGGACTACCATTATAATAGGTTCCATTCCAGTTTAAATGTAAAAGTATACCTATCACTGGTTGAAATAAAGCTCCTCCTGCAACCGTGGCCATGTTATTAATCCCCATTGCTGTTCCTGCTACACTAGAGTGATTATTATCTTTAACAACTCCGAATGCGAGTGATTGTCCCGAAGCTGCAAGACCAAATAAGAATAAACAAATATAAAGCCAAAATAAGGGAAGGTGTGGAATATAAATAACGGGTATTAACCCAACTATACCTAAGCTCGCGGCAAACTTTAAAGGCATCCCACGTAAGTTTACCTTATCTGACCACCAACCTAATAATGGGCAGCCTATTCCTATAGCTAGCCAAATCATAGTGCAAGCGGTTGAAGCTGCTTTAGTGCTGATACCGTATGCTACAACTAGAAAAGGTACACCCCATAATGCAGCAAAAGCTGTAATGGGTGCCCACACCATAAAAGAATATAATGCTATGAACCAAGTTTGACTATTAGATGCTACCTGATGAAAACTTTTTAAAATGCTTTTTTTTGCAGTGGATTGAAATTTGTGACCTTTCGAAACAACTTCTGGACTGTCTCTAACTATCAACCAGATTAGTAGGGCTAAAATAACTCCTATTACACCCAAAATTATGATGGTTGGTCGCCACCCCCAATGGCCTACGGCAATAGTTAATGGGGTTTCGCCAACAATTGCTCCTATACAGCTCATTAATTCGACTAAACCTGTTAAAAAAGCAAAATAACGCGAAGGAAACCAGCGCGATATAAGAACTAAAGTGCCTATGAACGCAAAAGCGGAACCCATTCCCATCATAAATCGGCCCATGGAAGCGGTGGTTATATTGTTGGTTGACCCAAATAAAAAAGCACCTGCAGCACAGGTTAGAACTGCAATAGTTAATAAGCGTCGAGGACCAAACCGATCAAATAAAAATCCTGCTGGCAGTTGCATCGGGGTATAAGAATAATAATAAAAAGCCGCCATTGTTCCTAAGGTAATAGCATTGAGCCCTAAGTCATTAATTAATTGATTAGTCATTACTGCAGGTGAAACTTGCAATATAAATTCGTACATATAAAAACAGGAGGCAAGAATACAGATAATGGCAGCGAGTAAAGTAGGTTTTTGTTTTGGTAAAGAAAGTGAGTGTAAATCGTTATTTTTATTTTCAGACATAAGATTTGATTAAAGTAGCAATGCTAATAAAAAACTTAAATTGCACTAGCTGTTTCATTGGAATATTGTGGTCTGCAATAAGTTTCTCGAAGCAAAAAATGACTTACAAAAAATGCAATAATATAACATAAAGGTAATACAAAAAGCGCTTTCTGATAATCTACTATACCATAAAAAGGGGTTCCATTATGCATAATGCCGCTCCAATTGACATAAAGCAAAACTCCTATTAAGGGTTGAAACAAAGCTCCTCCCGCGACAACGGCCATATTATTAAAACCAATAGCTGTGCCGACTACGCAAGAAGTATTGTTATCTTTGACAACCCCAAAGGCTAATGATTGTCCTGATGCAGCTAAACCAAAGGTAAATAAAATAAAGTATAGCCAAAATAATGGGAGTACCGGACAGTATATAATTATTGTAAGACTTATTATTCCTAGTAAAGCAGAAAAGCTAAGTGGTTTTGATCGCGAATTGATTTTGTCTGAGAACCACCCTGCTAAAGGGCTACCTAAGCCGATACCTAGCCAAATCATTGCGCTCGCTTCTGAAGCAGCTGCTGTAGTAAGACTATAACTGGCTACAAGAAAAGGTATGCCCCACAAAGCAGCAAATGCAGTAACAGGAGCCCATATAGAAAATGAATACAAGGCAATTAGCCAAGTTTGCTTATTGCTACATACTTGTTGTAGCCGTTTCAATTCACCTTTTTTAGGTGGGGATTGAAATTTATGCCCTTTTGAAACAGCTTCTGGACTATCTCTTACCACTGTCCATACTAACAGCGCCAATAAACAACCAACGATAGCTAAGGAGACAACAGTTGATCGCCAACCCCAATGATTAATAGCCGCCACTAATGGAACTTGACCAGCGATTGCTCCAACTGAGCTCATCAACTGAACGAGGCCGGTAAGTAAAGCAAAATATTGAGGGGGGAACCAACGTGAAACAAGGAGTAAAGCGCCGATAAATGAAAAAGAAGATCCTATGCCCATTAAGAACCTACCAAACGAAGCCATAAACGCATTGGGTGTTATCCCAAACAGAAATGCTCCTAGAGCGCACACTAAAATAGCTAGGGTTATTAAACGCCGTGGACCAAAGCGATCAAAGAGTAGACCGGCGGGTAATTGCATGGGTGTGTAAGAATAATAGTAAAAAGCAGCCATAGTGCCTAAGCTTGCTGCATTAAGACCTAAATCACGCATCAATTCGTTGGTCATAACTGCAGGAGATACTTGCAAAGTATACTCATACATATAGAACATGGCAGCAAGTATACAAATAACAGAAGCGAGGAGTAATTGTTTTTTTGTAGTTAATGAGTGTGACACATTTTGTGACACTATCGCTTCATTATTGTACATTATTTACCCCATAGATCATGTTCCTCATGACCTTATTGTTGATAGCTTTTTTTAAAAGATCAAGTTAACGTTATTATGCAATGCTTTAACACCATATATACTAAAGATTTGATAGAAAACAATAAGTGATTGAGATTTTGATTGCAAGCTCATAATTTTTCAGACTAATGATAAAGATTGATCCTAAAAAATACTTTGTTATACTTGGGCGGCTATTGCCGGGATGGCGGAATTGGTAGACGCGCCGGACTCAAAATCCGGTGATGGTGACATCGTGTGGGTTCGAGTCCCACTCTCGGTACCAGTAAATAAAAATTATTCAGTTTGAAGAAGAATGACCGCAGTTGCCGCAACTCCCTCTTGGCGCCCAATAAAACCTAGTTTTTCTGTGGTAGTTGCTTTTAAATTGATCTGGTCCAGATCAATTTTCATATCTTGCGCTAAATTAAAACGCATTGCTGCAAAATAGTCTTTAAGCTTGGGTGCTTCTGCGATGACAGTAATATCTGCATTATTGATGGAGTAATTTTTTTCATCCAACATTTGGACGGTTGCTTGTAGGAAATGCCGACTATCCTTATTTTTCCAACGCTCGTCAGTGTCAGGAAAATGTAGGCCTATATCACCCAAAGCACACGCTCCTAAGAGCGCATCAACTAAAGCGTGAATGACGACATCACCATCAGAATGCGCTTTAAGACTCATTCGATATGGAATTTTGACACCCCCTAAGATTATGTGGTCTCCTATTTCAAAAGCATGTACATCGTATCCATAGCCTACGCGAAAATTAATGTTCATAGCTTCCTCTTTTTTATGGCATTTTTTTGCTTAACGAGATAACGATTAGTATCGTATCATGTTGAGCAAATGTTTTTCAGCCTAATCTTGAGGACATAAGGAATTATCGTTCTAAGTTAAGACTAGGTTGGATATTAAAGCAGGTGCTATGATTAACGAGCAGATTTTAGCCGGGAAGGGTTTAATGATAGAGATGACAAATTATTTTACAAATTACTTTTTAGTGGCTATGCCCATTTTAACGGATGCTTATTTCAATCGTTCCGTTGTATATATATGCGAGCATACTGAAAAAGGAGCAGTAGGTATTATAATTAACCAACCCTTACAATCTTTGCGGGTTAATCTTTCAGAAATATTACAAGACATCACTAATAGCAAGATAGAAGCAACTAAAAGTACTGCAGGGGCAGATTTTCCTATCCTATGTGGAGGACCTGTTCATCCTGAACGTGGTTTTGTAATACATGCACCTATGGGAGAATGGCAATCAAGCCTTAAAATGAGCAGTGAAATTTCCGTAACGACTTCTAAAGATATTTTACTAGCGATTGCTAAACAACAAGGACCTAATAAGTTTATTTTCTCATTGGGTTATGCAAATTGGATAGCCGGTCAAATGGAACAAGAAATTATTAATAATTTTTGGTTAACTTTACCCGCCAGTCCTAATATATTGTTTGATATTCCTTTCGAACAACGATGGTTGAAGGCTATGAATTATTTAGGTGTTGATGTCACTAAACTAGCTTATATGGGTGGTCATGCCTGAATTTAAAACTGTAATAGGATTTGATTTTGGTTCTAAGTATATTGGTGTGGCAGTAGGACAAACATCACCTTCCTTAGCGCAACCTTTGACTAGTTTAAGCGTGAAAAAAGGTGAGCTTCCATGGAAAGAAATTGAGCAATTATTACAGACTTGGTCACCAGAGGTATTAGTAGTAGGTATCCCACTAAATATGGATGGCTCAGAGCAAACGATAACGCATTTAGCGCGAGATTTTTTAATAGAATTAAAAAATCGTTTCCAGTTACCGGTTTTTCCGGTTGATGAAAGATTGACTACCGTTGAAGCGCGGTCACGCCTTTTTGCTGTTGGAGGATATAAGGCTTTAAAAAAAAAATCTATCGATAGTATTGCAGCTCAATTAATTGTTGAAATGTGGTTAGAAAACCGATGAGTAAAGCACTCTTTAAGTCGACTTCAGTCGTTGCGTCAATGACCTTGGTTTCGCGGATTTTAGGATTTGTTCGCGATATGGTGGCAGCAAGGATTTTTGGTGCGACTGCAGCAGTCGATGCTTTTTATATTGCGTTTAAGATTCCTAATTTCATGCGCGGGTTATTTGCTGAAGGATCTTTTTCTACGGCTTTTATTCCCACGTTATCTGAATATAAACAAACTCGTTCACAAGAAGAAGTGCAACAATTTGTGTCGCATATAGTCGGGACATTAGGTTTGATTTTATTAGGCATTTGTATTCTAGGTGTTCTGGGCAGTAAGGCTTTAGTTAGTTTATTTGCGCCAGGCTTAGATCCTTATCGTTTCCAATTAGCAATAGAGATGTTAAGAATAACGTTTCCTTATTTAATGTTAATCTCTCTAACCGCTTTAGTCGGTGCGACTTTAAATTGCTATGGACAATTTTGGGTTCCTGCTTTTACACCTGCATTACTAAATATCTCATTAATCTTTACTGCCTTTGGTGTGACGCGGTTTTTTAAAGTTCCTATTGAAGCCCAGGCTTGGGGTGTATTGCTAGCCGGATTTCTACAATTAGGCTTTCAATTACCTTTTTTGAATCGATTAAAATTATTACAAAAACCAAAATTCAAATGGCGCGATCCTGGCGTACAAAAAGTATTAAAACTTATGTTGCCGGCTTTATTCGGTTCATCTATAGGACAAATTAGTTTATTGCTGAATACAATTTTTGCTTCTTTTTTAGTTGCTGGCAGTGTGACTTGGCTTTATTACTCAGATAGGCTGGCTTATTTTCCATTAGGTGTGTTTGGCGTGGCTTTAATGACAGTAATTTTACCGCATCTTTCTCGACAACATGCAGCTAAATCTCCTGAATTGTTTGCCAGTACCTTAAATTGGGGGTTGCGTTGCAATTTATTGATAGGTATTCCTGCTTCATTAACTATGTTGATATTATCGGGACCGTTAATTGTTACGCTTTTTCATTATGGAAAATTTACTATCCATGATGTTTTTATGACTCAACGCAGTGTGATTGCATATTCTGTGGGTTTACAGGCTTTTATGTTGATAAAGGTGTTGGCAGCAGCTTTTTATGCGCAGCAAAATATACGAACGCCTGTGAGAATAGGCATTATTGCCCTAATTGCGAATATGATTTTGAATGCCTTATTAATCTTTCCTCTAAAACATGCCGGTTTAGCTTTGGCAAGCTCATTATCTGCTTGGTTAAATGCTGGATTATTGTTATGGGGTTTGCAAAGTCGTCAGGTTTTTCAATGGCAATCCGGTTGGTTAAAGTTTGTGTTACGGCTATTGTTAGCAAATAGCGCATTGAGTTTATTTTTGTATTGGGCAGCAGCAGCTACTCCAGTTTGGATAAATTGGAGTTGGCAGCAACGTTTCTCACATATTTTTATTCTGGGTATTGCTGCAATTATTGTTTATATTGCTATGCTATGGGTAAGTGGTTTGCGTTACCATGATTTAAAAGCTAAGTCATGACAGAACTAATATGCAATATTCATAATATAAAAGCGAAGCATAAAAATTGTGTCGTAACCATTGGTAATTTTGATGGTTTACATCAAGGACATCAAAGTGTTATTCAATCTCTAATCAAACTCGGGAAGCAACTTAATTTACCCACTTGCGTGATTCTTTTTGAGCCTCATCCCCAAGAATTTTTCTATGCAGAAAAAGCTCCAGCTCGTTTAATGCGACTCGGAGAAAAAATTAAATTATTACAATTTTTAGCGATTGATCGAGTTCTTTGCTTACGTTTTAATAAACGTTTAGCAGAATGCACCGCAGAAGAATTTGTTAAAAAAATTTTAGTCGATAAATTAGGAATTAAAGGCTTAATAATTGGAGATGATTTTCGTTTTGGCAGAGGACGACAAGGAGATTTTGTTTTTTTGCAAAAATTAGGTCAGGAATATGGTTTTAAGGTTTTTTCTACGCCAACCGTATTATTTGAAAATGAGCGCATAGGTAGTTCACGTGTAAGAAATTCTGTCAAGCAAGGTGATTTTAAATTAGCAGCATTGTTACTAGGACGTCCTTTTAGACTCAGTGGCCGTGTTATCTATGGTGATCAACGCGGTCGATTACTTGGTTTTCCCACAGCGAATATTGGGTTGCATCGCAAGGTAATACCTTTACAAGGTGTATTCGTTGTCAAGGTATATGGCTTAACGACACCATTACTAGGAGTTGCCAATTGTGGGAAACGTCCCACCATAAAGGGGTTAAAAAATTTATTAGAAGTTCATCTGTTTGACTTTGATCAGAATATCTACGGTCGATTTATTGAAGTAGAATTTTTAAAAAAAATACGTGATGAAAAAAAATTTGATAGCTTAGAAACGCTTAAACAACAAATTACTCAAGATGTGGCTGTTGCGAAAAATTATTTTGTGAGAAATTAGCAAATTACTTTTTATCATTTAATAAATCTTTAATCTCTTCTCATTATAATTTCCTATCGGAAATTCTATCTAATTAAAAATAACAATGAGAGTAAGTATGCCAGCACCGTCTATAGATAAACCTGTAATAACAAGCTCTGTTGTTTTCGGAGATAGCTTATCTGATGAACAAAGAAAATATAATGAATATATATTCTTTTGCATCCCTTTTAAATGGTTTTTGTATCACTCAGATTATAGTAATTTTACTAATGGCCATACTTGGGCTTATATTTTTGCCAATATTCTTAATAATATTTTAAAAGAAAATTCGATCTGGTCAACTCAGGAGAAATCTGTCTATTTCAAAAATGTCGCAGAAGGTGGGGCAACCACTTACGACTACAGAAATATAAAAAGTTTTTTTAAGCATCCTAAAGGCTTTATCTTGAGTTTTTTTCTAGGGAATATTCAGAAGCAAGCAGAAAAAATCAAAAAAGAAAAAAAAATGCTTGATCCTCATACACTAGGAATTATTTTTGCAGGCGCTAATGATCTGGTGACACTTGGATATGATGATCCAGAAGGAGTTGAAAGAACTATCCAAGGAGTTATTAAGACTATAGAAACTTTGACAGATAAAAATGATGATTCTAACTATTTAAATCATCTACTACTTGTTGGTTTGCCTGATATTAGCGAAACGCCTCGTTTTGCACATAAATCTGTAAAAGAAAAAGAAAAAATGAAATTAGCTTGTCAACAATACAATCAGAAATTGCAAGAGCTGACTAATGAGTATCAATATGTTAATTTTGATTTATGCGCTGTTTACAAATATGCACATATAAATCGTTTTTTAGATTTGGAAGATGTAAAAAAGATCGAAAAAGCTATCGTAGTTACTGGTGAAGGTAAAAATAGAAAAATCTATTTTATTAATAACGGGAAATTTTTGATTAAATCTGATAATAAGTTGACTGTAGATATTTCTCTTTCTAAAAATCAAATGGAATTTTTTTCTAAAGATGAAGAAATTATTAGAAACGATGCAAATGGAAATAAATTAGATAAATTTGTTAATAGGGTTACAAAAAAAGCCAAATTAAATATAGATATAAAAATGATAGGGATTGAACCTATATTAGATGAAATTTTGCAAAATCCAGAAGTTCATGGTTTTACAGCAGGTTGTGCCGTTTACTATTTACCAAAAAACGAAGGTCAAGAAATTGATGAATTGTTAAGATCGAAAAATATAACTATAAGCAATGCAGTTATCATAAAAGAGACTAATGCTGGGTTTTTTAGTTATCTTATTAAAAATGAAATATTGATTACAGAACAAGAAAAACCAGTTCAAATAAAGTTTGAATTATCAGAAGAAAATCAAAGTCACTTAAGAAAAAAACTTAAAAAACCTATTTTTGAAAATGGAATGATTAAATTGGCTGGCATGGAAGATATCCATGATATCTGTATTATCGATGTTATTAAGTCCATTGTGGAGAATTTTAAAAGCTCATTTCATAAGGAGATTGAGCTTACGAATATTTCTAAATCGGTATTAGAGTCTATTAAAAAAGGATACTTAAATAGAGACACTATTTTTTGGGATGATTTACATCCCGCAAGACGCTTACATGAGCTATTAGCTTTAAAAACTACTGAATTTATTAAAAATCAATATTCACTGAAAAATCCTCCCAATTATAGAGATGATTCAGCTATGGGCGTTAAAGCTAAATTAGTTCAAAGTAAATATGCTGAAGCTCCGGGTAATTTAGATTCATCGAGATCTTTAATAAGAAGTAGAGGTTGCTAGCCAGTAGCAGAACAAGATAAATATTTTGACGAAACCAGTCTAGCTGATTAGACTACGCGGATTATGTCACGAAAAGAATTTCATCTAATCCTCGAGACGAGTAAGCAGATTGCTCCCGACGTCAAACACTTCACTTTTCGCTATGAAGAGGGGGGGAGTTTTGAGTTCATCCCAGGACAATTTATTACTTTGCATATACCTACGGCTGAAAAAGTACTGCGCCGTAGTTATAGTATCGCCAATAAAACACACCAAGCGACTAATAAAATTGAATTTGCAGCATCTTATGTCCCTGCAGGTACTGCAAGTGAGTTGTTATTCACATTAAAACCGGGAGATAAATTAACAGCGACGGGTCCTTTTGGTCGGCTTATTCTGCGCGAGGAAATGCCGGAGCGTTATATTTTGGTAGCAACAGGTACGGGTGTTACCCCTTACAGGACGATGTTAGCTGAATTAGAACAGCGATTTAAATTGCGACCCTGTTTTAAAGTTATATTGTTATTTGGTGTGCGTAGGCCTGAAGATTTGCTGTATCGTGATGAATTTATTGAATTTGCAGAAAAAAATCAATGGTTTGAGTTTCATGCTTATTACAGTCGGGTTAAATTGCATGAGGCATTAAATTTTGAACATACCGGTTATGTATTAAATGCTTTTAGTAAGATAAAACCTAACCCCAACCAAGATATTGTCTATTTGTGCGGTAATCCAAATATGGTGGATGAAGTTTTTACGTTATTAGTAAAAAGCTATGCCTTTCCTACAGAAATTATTCGACGCGAAAAGTACATTTCTTCTAATTGATCAGCAACTATAAAATAGCTGCTGAAAATAGAAATGAATTAATACCCACAGCAATTGGGTTTTTGGCAAGCCGTCGCTGCAATGAAGCAACCCTATATTAGCATACATGAGGATTGCAAATTGAACATAACGCAGACAAAAATTCAATTGCGAAAAGTATATTTATTCTGCTTCGATTTGTTCAAGCACCGAGATCATTTCCATTGCCGCATCGACTGCATCTCGCCCTTTGTGACATCGCTTTCCGTCTATGCGTGCGAGCGCTTGTTCTTTACTGTCAGTGGTTAACACACCAAAAATGACAGGTATAGATTCTTGCAAAGCAACTTTTTGGCAAGCATAACTCACTTGCTGACAAACATAATCGTAGTGATCGGTTTCGCCTCGTATGACAGCTCCCAAACAAATAATAGCTAAACAATTTTCATCTGAAATGGCAATTTGTTGAGCAGTAAGGCCTATTTCTACCGCTCCAGGAACTCTGACGATAGTGATGTGTTGTTCAGGAAAATTTAATTCTTTTAATCGTTGTAAAGCCCCATTTAGTAATTCTTCGGTGATACTTTCATTAAAGCGACTGACTACGATAGCAATATTAAATTCATCAGGGGGTTGATTGAAATGTAAGGGTTTAGCAATAATTTCTTTTGCTTTTTGCATGATTTGCTCCTTTTTTATAAATTGAGTAGATGTCCGAGTTTGGTTTGTTTAGTTTTTAGATAGGCAAGGTTTGTTGAATTAGGTTTTGCGATTAATGGAATGCGTTGAACGACTTCAATTCCATATTGTTCTAAATCAACAATTTTTTGCGGATTATTGGTGAGTAATTTTACTTGTAATATTTTAAGGTTTTGCAGCATTTGCGCCCCTATCCAATAATTACGATCATCACTGCCAAAACCTAATTTTTGATTTGCTTCGACAGTATCAAGACCTTGGTCTTGTAAAGCATAAGCTTTAAGTTTATTTAATAAACCAATACCTCGACCTTCTTGGCGTAAATAAAGCAATACACCTCCTTGTTGACTGATTTGGGTTAAGGATTCATGTAACTGCCAACCACAATCACAGCGAATAGAACCAAATAGATCGCCAGTGAAGCATTCTGAATGAATACGTACTAAAGTGGGTTCAGAGGATACATCCGACTTTTCCTTAATGATTGCTAAATGGTGATGTTTCTCCATACAACTTTCAAACAGTTTTATAGTCAAATCCCCATATTCTTCGGTGGGTAGGCGAATAGAGGCGATTTCTTGGACTAAAGATTCAGTTTGTAAACGGTATTGGATCAAATCTCGTATCGATAATAAGCTGAGTTGATGTTTTTTGGCGAATTTTTCTAAATCAGAGAATCGAGCCATGCTTCCATCAGGGTTCATGATTTCGCAGATAACTGCCGCGGATTTTAAGCCCGCTAAACGGGTTAAATCAGTACTTCCTTCAGTTTGCCCCATACGCTCTAGAACACCGCCTTTTCGGGCACGTAACGGAAAAATATGGCCGGGCATGACAATATCATCAGGGCCACTTTGTGAGTTAACAGCAACTTGTATGGTATGAGCTCGGTCTGCGGCGGAGATGCCGGTTGTAACGCCTTTTGCAGCTTCTATGGAGGCAGTAAAGGCCGTATTAAAAGGGTTGGTAGACTGCTCTACCATCATTGGGATTTGTAAACGCTTGATATCTTCTTCAACTAAAGCTAAGCAGATTAATCCACGGGCATATTGAGCCATGAAGTTTATGGCTTCTGGGGTTACCATTTCAGCGGCTAAGACCAAGTCACCTTCATTTTCACGATTTTCATGATCGAATAGAACGATCATCTTACCTTGGCGCAAGTCTTCTAAAGCGCGTGTGATAGTGGGGAATGGAGATGTAGAGGTTTTCATTATCGGTATCTGTTTTGTTATATTGTTGATTAAGACAGTATTATACGCCTAATGTTCCCTCCATTTAAACTCAAAACAAATATCCTTACCTAAAATAATTGAATCGGTCAATAGTGCCCCTTTTAAAGGTTCGGGTGAAGTAAAAGCTGATTGAGTGTTTCCCCCCAGCCATATGGGCGCTAAATAAATAAATGCATGTTGTAATAAATTATTTTGGACAAAAGATTGAAAATTTTTGCCCCCAGCTTCTATCCAAAGATCCATTATCCCATCTTGGCCGATTTTTTTAAGTATTTCTAATAAATCAAGATCATTAGTATTGCTTTTTACTGGAAAGAAACGAATATCATATTTTCGAAATCGATTTTGTTCTTTCTTATTTACTGAAATGTTATGAAAAATTGTTATTGATTCTGCTGAATTAAAAATGTTTGCTGAAATAGATGTGCTGAGATGATTATCTAAAATGTAAAGGGGTTTTTTGTAGGTATTACCGTTGATGCGGCAATTTAGAAATGGATTATCTAATGAAACAGTTTTAGCTGTAGTTAAAATAGCATCTGTATGTTTACGTTGTTGATGAGTAAATTGTTGTGCGATATCTCCGGTTAATTGAACTCTTTTTCCATTTTCTCCGGCAATCTTCCCATCTAAACTCATGGCTAATTTCGCGGTAGTAAATGGTCTTTTATGTTTCCACCAAAAGGCATAACTCATATAAAAATTATCGATAAGCGCAAGAGGATGGTGAATGCATTCAATCCCAGCATCCTGTAATATTTTATCAGCACAACCGTTTACAGCCGGATTAGGATCTCGAAAGCCATAAACAACTTTTAGGATGCCGCTTTTTATAATCAGCTCCGTGCAAGGAGGAGTTTTTTTGGCTGTATGACAACAAGGTTGTAAAGTGACATACAATGTTGCGTCTTGGACGAGAGAAGCATCAACTTTATTGATAGCATCCACTTCAGCATGAGGAAAACCACTTGCTTGATGAAAACCTTTAGCAATAATCTGATCATTCTTAACTAAGATAGCTCCAACACAAGGGTTTGGCGCGCAAAATCCTTTTCGTATTTCTGCTAATGTTAATGCTGTTTTGAGATAGTCAGTTGCAGAGCTATTCATATGATTCTAATGCTTGAGCCAATTTTTCATGTACATTACCAAAACCTCTGTTACTCATAATAACAATATGATCAGATGCTCTGGCTTCTTTAACAACTTTTTGGATAATATCGGCTATGGAATCACAAATAAAAATAGGAATGGATGTCTTTTGTAGAGCTTGCTCTAAATCCCAATCTTGTTTGGGTCGCAACAACCATACACTATCAGCCTCCTGTAAGGAGGGGGCAAGGGTTTCTCTATGTATCCCAGAACGCATAGTATGCGTTCCTGCCTCTAAAATGACTAATATCCTTTTTTTATGGCCAATTTTTTTACGTAAACCTGCTAAAGTCGCGGAAATTGCGGTTGGGTGATGAGCAAAATCATCATAAAGGGTAATATCATTAATTTTTTTATAAATTTCTAAGCGACGTTTTACTCCCTGAAATTGATTTAACGCAGCAATTGCGATTTTGGGATTAACACCAACATGATTTGCTGCCGCAATCGCGATAATAGCATTGGCTGCATTATGATTACCAATTAATTGCCAATTTACATCGCCTTGTTTAATGTTTTTATGATGAACAGTAAACTGACTGGCATCTGCTTTTAAAAGTGCAGTTCGCCAAATTACATCATTATTTTCTTTATTATCTGTGTATTCAATGGGTGTCCAACAGCCATATGAAATGACATTTTGTAAATTTTTATCCTCTTTAGGACATATAATTAACCCTTGGCTAGGTACTGTTCGGAGTAAATAAGAAAATTGTGTTTTAATTGCATCTAAATTCGGAAAAATATCTGCGTGGTCAAATTCAAGGTTGTTTAGAATTAAAGTTTTAGGATGATAATGAATAAATTTCGAGCGTTTATCAAAAAATGCGGTGTCATATTCGTCTGCTTCAATGACAAAAAAATCTTTGCCTAAACGCGCAGAGCTTTTAAAATTATTGGAAATCCCTCCAATTAAAAATCCAGGATTTAACCCAGCATATTCTAATATCCAACTTAATAAACTTGATACTGTGGTTTTGCCATGTGTTCCAGAAACCGCTAAAACATGATATTCGTGTAATACATTTTCCGTTAACCACTGCGGTCCAGAAATATAGGGAATATTTTGATTTAAAACATATTCAACGCATGGGTTTCCACGTGTCATGGCATTGCCCATGATGACTAAGTCGGGATGAGGTAACAGATTTTTTTCGTCATAGCCTTCAAAAATCGGAATGTTATGCTCGGTTAAATGATCACTCATTGGAGGATAGATATTTGCGTCAGAGCCTGTGACAGCAAAATTTTTCTGCTTGGCTATTAAAGCAATGCCCGCCATGAATGTACCGCAAATGCCTAAAATATGAAGTCGCATGCTACTCTAGAAAAAGGGTGAATGTTTCAAGTATATTATACTCTTTATATTTGAATTTTTGCCTGTGTGCCGCGCAACTCACAATCCTTTTCACGACATTTGCTAAAAATTCAATTAATGTGAGTGTATTCAACTTTAAGTTACCTGGAGAATAAGCGGGATGTCAAAGAAAAATGTGTTTTATGCGCAATCAGGCGGCGTAACGGCAGTTATTAATGCCACAGCTTGTGGTCTAATCGAAACCGCTAGACAATATAAAAATAGAATTGGGAAGGTTTATGCTGGTTGTAATGGCATTATAGGTGCTTTAACAGAGGATTTAATTGATACCAGTAAAGAAAGCAGTAAAACAATTGCCGGGTTACGTTATACACCCGGAGGAGCCTTTGGCTCTTGTCGATATAAATTAAAAAGCTTAGAGGACAATCGTACGGAATATGAACGTTTATTAGAAGTTTTTAAGGCGCACGACATTGGTTATTTTTTTTATAATGGGGGCGGGGATTCACAGGATACAGCCCATAAAATTTATTTGCTTAGCCAAAAGCTAAATTACCCCTTAACTTGCATAGGGATTCCCAAAACTGTTGATAATGATCTGCCTATCACTGATAACTGTCCTGGTTTTGGTTCAGTTGCAAAATATGTGGCTATTTCTACATTAGAAGCCAGTTTAGATGTTGCTTCGATGTATGCAACTTCAACTAAAGTATTCATCATGGAAGTCATGGGTCGACATACAGGTTGGATAGCAGCAGCAAGTGGTTTGGCTATGCAAAAAAAAGGGGATGCACCGCATATTATTTTATTTCCTGAAATAATTTTTAACGAAGCTCTATTTTTAAAGCTAGTGGATAAAACAGTAAAAAAATGGGGTTATTGCGTTATCGTTTTGGCAGAAGGTATTAGAGGCTCTACGCAAAAATTTTTAGCTGAAGCGGGTACCACCGATGCTTTTGGCCATAAGCAGTTAGGTGGCGCGGCTCCAGTAATCGCACAATTAATTAAAACAAAGTTAGGCTATAAATATCACTGGGCATTACCCGACTATCTGCAACGTTCTGCACGGCATATCGCTGCTGAAGTTGATGTCAAACAAGCTTATGCTTTAGGTAAAGCTGCAGTTGAATTTGCTATCAAAGGGAAAAATGCAGTTATGCCTACTATCGTTAGAGCAAGCGGAAAGCGCTATCGATGGTCCATAGGTGAGACAACATTAGCTAGTGTCGCCAATAAAGAAAAAAAATTACCCAGATCCTATATCACTAAAGATGGTTTTCATATTACTCAGCGTTGTCGTGATTATCTGCTGCCTTTAATTCAGGGGGAGGATTATCCTCCGTATCGAAAAGGTTTACCAAATTATATACAGTTGAAAAAGGTAAAAGTTAAGAAAAAGCTAGGGGATTTCGTTGTTTAATTAAAATAATTATGCTACCACTTATCTAAAAAGGTAATATGTATTACCATGCATATTACTTTTTTTGACATTTATAGGACTTTAAACAAAGTATAAGTTTACTGTATGGGTCATAACACTAAAACTTTAATAAAGCTATGGCATGAATATAAAAGATATTAGACGGAAAAATTTACGCAAATTAGCTCGCTCAGTAGGTGGGATCACCGATCTATCTGAGCATTTGGATCGTTCACAAAGCCAAATTAGTCATTTAATTGGAAATAGCCCGATTAAAAATATTGGTGATAGATTGGCTAACCATATAGAGAAAGTTTTTAATAAACCACATGGATGGCTAGATCATGAGCATGCAGCTGAAGAGACCGAGGGGGCTTATCAGTATGAAAATAGCCAGCCTTACTATCAAGTTCCTTTATTGACACCCCAAGAGGCGAAAGAACGTTTTCTGCATTTTATAAAGATTTCACCAAAAACCTATTCTAAGTATTTAAGCACTAATATTCCGCTTAGTTCAGATGCTTTCGCACTTCGCGTAGAAAATGATTGCATGGAAACCGCACAAGGTCCTAGTTTTCCTAAGAATTGTATTATCGTATTAGATACTGATTGCGTAGCACACAATGCTGCCTTTATCTTAGCTAAAATAAAGCAAGATCCAGGCAATACCTTACTTTTTAGACAGTTAGTCATCGATGGTAATCGTCGTTATCTGAAAGCACTGAATCAGCATTATCCTTTGACAGAAATGCAGCCTGACGATACGACATGTGGAGTAGTGCGTTTTATGCTGATGGAGTTTTAATAAATTAGAAATATTTTTTCGTAGTAAAATTATTTAAGTTTTAATAAAAAGGGAGTGATTTTTATTTCTTCTAAGCATCGTTTATGACAATCAAAAAAGTATTTTCTATTTATTTAATTCTGACATTCTTTTAGTATATTTTTTAATAAGAATAGGTTTTTCATTTCCTTTCACGGCAATAGCGGCTGCAAAATCAGGATAAAGAGACAAATTTGAAATTGCATAAAAAAAGTTTAAGTCTTTTTGTTTGTATTTTAAAGTACTTATTTGGGGATCTAAAGAAAGTTTATATCGAGAATATGGATGCGTCTGCAAAGTATTGCCCATGGCTTTTATTAACGCTTCATTTCTTACCCAAGCATTAAAAAATACTTTTATTTTTTTTATCCCATGCAGTAATTGTAATCGATCATATTCATCTGTAACAAGAAAACGATAAGCGATTTTGTCGAGGTGCATCCTTGAATTTATGTATTCAATATCGACACCCACGGGGGTGTCGATAGTAAAAGCGCAAACCAAGATATTTTTTGAATGGGAAAGATTAAACTCTAGGGATTGCTCAGAATTTATTAATAAAGGTTTACCAGAAACTGAATAGCTTAATTTCAGCTTATGTGGCGGTTGTTGCGAATAATAGGCTAATAAATCGCGAAGTACCCCTCTTGAAATAATAAAGTTTTGTCGATAAGGAATGGCTAATTTTTCAGCACGTATTTTTTCTTCGGGAGCAAGCCAACTTTTAAAGAGCTTATATTTTTTAGTATGCTCATCAAATCTTGTATGCCAAATATGAATAATAGATTGGTTCAATACACACATAGGTATTAAATCCTATATTTTTAAGAATTAACTGAAATTTATTTAATATACCTTAGGAGATTCGAAATGCGAAATTTAGGCTATATTCTAGACAATAAACTACCAAGAATGCTTGATAAAACCTAAAAACCTTGCTGGATTTCCATACTTTCCAATAGTGTAAAACTTAAAAATACATCAATGCAATAATACAAGTTTGCATTTGATTAATTCCTAAACATTACCTATAAAAAAATAAGCAAGTTCCTAAAAATAGAGATTATTATTGTTTTTAAATATTTCTATTCTTAACCCCTAGAACTTCTACCAGCAAGGTATTCATTAACGGGCGATATCCATCTAAACATTAAAAATAAAATGTGTCAATACATTTTATTTTTAATTTGCGTTATACTGTGAAAACAGATTATAGGGATATAATAAAAATGAAAAAATTTGCCATCAATAATTTTCTTCAACATTTAATACACGACTGTGGATTAAAAAAAGAATTTGTTATTGAAATGATGGATTATGCTAGACAACAACAAATTTCATTTATAAGTTATTTAATTCAAACTCAAAAGATAGATTCTAACTACTTAGCTCATCTTTTAGCAGAAGAATTTTTTCTGACATACATTGATTTAGATAGTATCGATATAACGCAAATACCAAACAGCCTAATTGATAAAAATTTACTACAAAAATATCAAATATTACCTTTAGCACAAGATAAGAAAAAATTGGTTTTAGCGTTAGTCGACCCCACTCAACAACTTGTTTTAGATGATATTCGATTTTCAACTGGTTTAATGTTGGAATACAAGCTGGCAGACGAAAACCAAATAATAGAATTATTAAAAAAAGTAAAAGACACTTCCCTAATTAAACACGACATTACTAGTAAAGTAGATTTAGATGGGAATAAAGTAACGCAATTAAAAGGCGATCATGATTTAGATACAACGTTAAATAATTCCAGCAATGATGATTTAACTATTACAAATTATGTCCATAAACTTTTGATTGAAGCAATTACGCGTAATGCCTCTGATGTTCATATAGAACCTTATCAAGATCACTTACAAATACGTTTTAGGATTGATGGATTATTATATGAAATGGTTGTTCTTCCTAGACATTTAATTTCAAGAATTAATACTCGATTAAAAATTATATCTCAACTAGATATTGCCGAGCGAAGGATTCCACAAGATGGTCGTTTTCAATTAAAAGATATTAATGGTCGAAATGTGGATTGCCGATTAAGTACCTGTCCTACTATTCATGGTGAAAAATTTGTGATTAGAATTTTGGACAGTAACAAAATGTTGTTAGACATAGATAAATTAGGTATGAATAAAATACAAAAAAAAGAATTCATCAAAGCTTTATTAAGTCCCCACGGCATGATTTTAGTCACAGGACCTACCGGGAGCGGAAAAACTATCACGCTTTATACAGGATTAAGTTTTTTAAAAAAGACTACAGTGAATATTTCTACCGTCGAAAATCCCATAGAAATTATTTTATCAGGAATTAATCAGGTTAATGTAAATCCTGTTATAGGTTTAAATTTTGCTTGTGTACTAAGAGCTTTTTTGCGCCAAGATCCAGATATTATTATGGTAGGAGAAATGCGTGATCAAGAAACGGCTGAAATAGGAATTAAAGCAGCTCAAACTGGACATCTCGTTTTATCCACTTTACATACGAACAGTGCTGCTGAGAGTTTGATCCGTTTAGAAAATATGAATATTCCTACATACAATATTGCCACTTCTGTACAGTTGATTATCGCACAGCGTTTAGTAAGGCGTTTATGTGAGTCTTGTAAAGTAGAAGAGAATCTACCGAAAAAGAATTTGTTAAAATTAAATTTCCCACCAGATATCAAAATATACACAGCAAAAGGATGTTCACTTTGTATGCAGGGTTATAAGGGTCGAACTGGTATTTTTGAGGTTTTAAAGCTTACAGAGGAAATAAAAAAAATAATTTTACGAAAGAATTCGGCACTCGAAATAAACCAATTGGCACAAGAACAAGGAATGCAAACTTTGTATTTATCGGCCTTAGAAAAGCTTAAACAAGGTGACATTAGTTTATTAGAAATGAAACGAGTAATAAAAGATTGAAATAATTATGTTAAGTATTATTAAAGTTTATAGTTGGAAAGGAATTACTAGCAAAAAAAAATCATGCAAAGGTAAAGACTTATTTCGAAATAAAGATCAGCTACGATTAGATTTACAACGCCAAAATATTTTTATAACTAATATTCATCCGCATTGGATTATTAGATTTGTAAAACCTATTAAAATGCAGGATATTTTTCTGCTAAATCGCCAAATAGCGCGTTTATTGCAAGCGGGAATTCCATTGCTGCATATCTTGAAATTACTTGAAATTACAGCTAGCAATACAATATTAAAAGAATATTTACAAAAAATTATTCGAGATTTGGAAGATGGTTTTTCTTTAAGTGAAATATTGCAAGAACACAAATCATATTTTAATAAGTTTCATTGTAGCTTAATTGCATTAGGAGAAAAAACCGCTACATTAGGTTTAATGTTTGATCGCATTGCAGTATATCAAGAAAAAAACATGAAACTAAAAGCAAAAATAATTAATGCATTAGTATATCCTATGGTAGTTTTAATAGTGGCGGGCCTAGTCTTTATTGCTTTATTAATGGGAGTAGTACCTCAATTTGAACAATTTTTTTTAGACGCTGGATCACAATTACCTCTTATAACGCGAATAATTATTTATTTATCGAAACATATAGGATTTCTTAGTATCTATAGTGGATTAGCTTTATTGATGTTAAGTATTTCTTTCATTTGCTTAAAGAAAAAATACCCAATAATCAATAATAAACTAGATAGATATTTTTTGAAAATACCTATTCTCAATAAAATTCTCTCAAAAATTATAATAGCTCGAATTACGCGTGCATTAGCTACTGCTCTTGCAGCAGGTTTGCCTTTAATCGATGCTTTACAGCTTATTGCTGAGATATCTGGTAATTTTGTTTATAAATCGGCTATTTTATTAAGTTGTAAACGCATACGTGACGGAGAAGGCTTTTATCAAGCTTTTTCACAGCAAAAAATATTTCCATTAGATTTATTACAACTTATTAAAATTGGAGAAATGGCTAATTGTTTAAGTGAAATGTTAAACCATATTGCCGATCTCTACGAAGAAAAAATGAATTATTTTGCTGATAATCTATCGGTGTTATTAGAACCAGTGTTAATTATTATTTTAGGTTTGATGGTTAGTTGTTTAGTTATAGCAATGTATTTGCCGATATTTAAATTAGGAAGTGTTATTTAAATGGAATATTTTTTAATAGTTAGTGTTGCTCTTTTTTGCGCCTTGATAGGTAGTTTCCTTACTGTATTAATTTATCGTTTACCTTTAATTCTGCAAAAAAAATGGAGGGAAGCTTCTCAACAATATTTAAACCGAGACAATTCGTTACAGTTAAATATTAAAACCTTTAATATATTTCTTCCTTTTTCACATTGTCCCAATTGTCGTGAATATTTAACCGCTTTACAAAGAATACCTTTGTTAAGTTATTTTTTTCTAAAACGAAAATGTGCATATTGTCAGATAAAAATTTCTTTTTGTTATCCTCTAATCGAGAGTTTAACTTTAATAACCTCATTTATAGTTATTGAGCGATTTGGAATAAGTTTACAAACTCTTCCAGCATTAATTTTGACTTGGGGCTTATTGATTTTAGCGTTTATTGATTTTGAATATAGAATATTACCGGATATCATTATTTTCCCATTGTTATGGTGTGGATTAATTTCTAGCCTAATTCATTTATTTGTCTCACCAGAAGAGGCTATTTTAGGGGCATTTTTTGCATACCTTTTTCTTTATTGTTTAGCAAAATGCTATCAAATGCTGATAAAAGTCGAAGCAATGGGAGAAGGAGATTTTAAATGCTTTGCTGTATTAGGTGCTTGGCTAGGCGTAAAAGCTTTACCTTATATTCTATTTATAGCTGCTGTTGCAGGGTCCATCGTTGGTATAGTCTTATATCTTACGAATAAAGATAACTTTCGAAAAGGGATAGCTTTCGGTCCCTATTTGGCTTTATCCGGTTGGTTAGTTTTAATAGTTCAGCCCACTTTCAATTCTATCTTTTAATTTTAAACTTGTATCGATGGCTGCTTCAATAAATAATTTAAATTCCTATATAACAGATTGTGGATTTTAAACATCACTTTAAACCATCTATGATTTTTAAGGTATCATCTAAAACAATATATGGTTTTAAGGTATCATCTAAAACCATATATACTAAAATTTAACCTTATATATGAAATTTAATAATGGAAAATTCAATGTCTGAAAGAAAACCTGAAACTTATTTACCTATCTCAATCATAGGTGCAGGAGCTTGGGGAAGTGCTCTAGCGATTCATTTAGCTCGTAAGCATCAAGAGGTGCGTTTATGGGCTTATGAGAAACAACAAGTTACTGAAATAAATACTAAAAGAACTAACGAACGCTATCTACCCGGTATCGTTTTTCCCTCTAATATCACTTGTTCAGATGATTACCAAACCGTTCTGTCAGGCACACAAGATATATTAATCGTTGTGCCTAGTGTGGCTTTTCATACAACTTTAAAAAAAATATCCCCTTTTTTACAACCTAATCAGCGCTTGCTATGGGCGAGTAAAGGTTTAGATTCTCAAAAACATCAATTACTAAATGAAGTCGTTAAAGACGTTTTAGGACATAGAGAAGCAGCAGTGCTATCAGGCCCTAGCTTTGCTAAGGAAGTCGCTATAGGGTTACCTACGGCTGTCTGCATTGCGTCGGAAAATTATAATTTTGCGCATGATCTCTTGCTAAGGTTCCAAACAAAAAATTTTCGAGTGGAAATGACGCAAGATATTATTGGTGTAGAGCTTGGTGGCGCTATAAAAAATATATTGGCTATTGCTGTCGGAATGACCGAAGGTTTAGGTTTTGGTGCTAACGCAAAGGCGGCAGTGATTACTTCGGGATTATCAGAAATGATTGAACTGGGTATAACATTGGGTGCAAAGCAAGAAACTTTTTTGGGGTTGTCGGGTCTTGGGGATCTGGTATTAACCTGCACCGATAATCAATCTCGAAATCGTCGTTTGGGTTTAGCTGTAGGGCAAGGACGAAGCTTAGAGGAAGCTAAAAAGTTAATTGGCACCACAGAAGGCTATGAAACCGCAAAAAATATTTTCTTTTTAATAAAGAAATATGGAGTTAAAGCGCCATTTTGTGAGAATGTCTATCGTATTTTGTATGAACAAAACTCACCGCAAACACTTTTTCAAGACTATTTTCATTAAAAAATATTTAATGCTTATTGTTTTATCCAATTAATGAGCCCACCGGCTAATAATACTTTTAGTTCTCGAGGACTTAAAGGATGAGTAACGGTATAATTTTTATTTTTAGTTTTATTATGAACGGTTAGTTTCTCAGAAGTTTGGATAGTTTCACGAATATTTTTGATTAATAAAACATCCCCTTGGTCAATAGTGTCATAATCCGCATGATTAGTGAAAATCAAAGGTAAAATTCCAAAATTAACTAAGTTTTGTCTATGAATACGGGCAAATTGTTTAACTAGCACAGCTTGTACACCTAAATAGCGCGGCGCAATGGCAGCATGTTCACGACTGGAACCCTGGCCATAATTATCACCACCTACAATAATGGATCCCGTTTGCTGATATTCTAAAGCTCGTTGTGGATAAGACGGATCGATTTGATCAAAAACAAACTGACTAATTCCAGCAATATTGCTGCGAAAAGGAAGTACTTTAGCACCCGCAGGCAAAATTGTATCGGTAGAGATATCATCACCTACTTTAATTAAAACCGGCCCTTCAATATCATCGGCTAAAGGAGGAATGATAGGTAAAGGTTGGATGTTAGGGCCTTTAGCTAATTTTATTTCGGTAGGATTTGTAGAGGGAGGAACTAACATCGTTTCATTAATAATAATTTTTTTTGGTTCTTTAAAACGAGGATAAGTATTATTCTTTAGAGAACGAGGATCGGTAATAACACCAGTTAAAGCCGAGGCAGCAGCAATCTCCGGGCTACAGAGATAGACTTGATCTTCTTTGGTTCCAGATCGACCTGGAAAATTTCTAGGTACCGTACGCAAACTTATTTTACCGGAAGCGGGCGCTTGACCCATACCAATACATCCATTACATCCCGCTTGATGAATACGGCCACCGGCACGAATTAATTTTTCTAAAATACCTAATTCAACCATGTTTTCTAAAATCTGGCGTGAAGTTGGATTTATATCAAATGAAACGCCGGGAGCTATTTGTTTTCCTGCGACAATTTCTGCAGCAACAGCGAAATCCCTTAGCCCAGGATTGGCTGATGAACCGATCATGGCTTGATAAATAGGTCGCCCAACAACTTCTTGGATAGGAACTACTTTTCCTGGACTAGAAGGTAATGCAATTAAAGGTTCAAGTTTGGAAAGATCAATTTCATCATGTTCATCGTAACTTGCATTATTGTCGCTAATAATTTCTTGCCAGTCAGATTCACGTTGTTGCGATTTCAGAAATTCTCGTGTTACCGCATCAGAGGGGAATACACTAGTGGTAGCTCCCAGTTCTGCGCCCATGTTGGCAATAACATGACGATCCATTGCAGATAAATGTTGCAGTCCCGGCCCATAATATTCAATAACTTTGCCAATCCCACCATCAACATCATGACGACGTAATAATTCCAGAATGATATCTTTAGCGCTGACCCAATCCGGTAATGAATTGGTTAATTTTACACCCCAAACTTTCGGCATGGTGACATGAAAGGGATGTCCCGCAATAGCCATGGCAACTTCTAATCCACCTGCGCCGATGGCTAACATGCCCATCGATCCTGCTGCACAGGTATGACTATCTGAACCCAATAAGGTTTTTCCCGGTTTTCCAAAGCGTTCCATATGTACAGGATGACTTACGCCATTACCAGGCCCGCTATAGTAAAGACCGAATTTTTTACAAGCGCTGAGTAAAAATAAATGGTCATCCGCATTTTTGAAATCTGTTTGTAGAAGGTTATGATCAATATATTGCACTGAGACTTCAGCTTTAGTCTGATTTAGTCCCATTGCTTCACATTCCAGCATCACCATCGTACCTGTGGCATCTTGGCATAATGTTTGATCAATTTTTAAGCCAATTTCGGTGCCTGGATGCATTTCACCTTCGACTTTATGTAAGTTAATTAATTTTTGCGTTACATTTTGTGGCATACTAGAATCCCCAATTATAATGTATAGTAGTTTACAGCAAGCCTTAATCTAACGGTAGGGATCCCAATATGCATTTACCCGTTACTCGCTGGATCGATTTATTGACATTTTTTCTTTGCGTCTTAGTTTTAGCGATTGCGGTATTTTTGCAATATAAAGTCGGGATTATTCCTTGCCCGCTTTGCATCATACAACGGTTCATTATTACCTTGTTAGGGCTATTATTTTTAATGGGCGCGTTGTTTAATTTTGAAGCAGTAACGCGCTGTTTCTTGCATACCTTAACTTTTTTATTTGCAGTAGTGGGTGCGGTGGTAGCGAGTCGCCAATTATGGTTAGAGCATTTTCCTTCAGATCAGTTAATTAGTTGCCAAGCAGCCATAGCTCAATATAGCACCTCTATCTATTTCCATAAAATTATCGAATTATTTTTTCAAGGAACAAGTAATTGCGGTAGTGGAACTTGGCGTTTTTTAAATTTAACTATCCCAGGATGGACATTAGTGATTTTTATTGTATTAGCCGCTATCTCTCTACGGCAAGTATATATAAATCGGCGCAAACATAAACGACATTTTTTATCTTGAAAAAATCAATTTATTGCTATGTAGTTTTAGTTCAGCTGGATTTTGTTTTTTTCTGCGTTCAAGTAATTAATTCGCAAATTCTTCAGCCTCGCCATATATGACAATATAGTCTTCCAATCTAGTCATTAATTTTTTAACTCATTAACCTTAGTCTTTCTGAAACAGGAGTTTGCATAAGTAAACCAAGTTTATTTAATATTTTTTTCTTATGTTCTGTATGGATTTTTGCCAGGATGAAAATAATTTTTTAAGAGGTTTAAAAGGATTGTTATAAATGGAAAAAGTTATAAACAACAAACTCTAATTGTTTCTCTAATTGTTTAATGACCTAAAGCCAAACTTGCGCCGATTTGTGCCAGTGGTTGTACCAAAAGAATAGTTAATAATTTTAAGCCGACGATTAGAATGAGTGGCGAAAAATCAATTCCTGAGATACTTGGCAAGATTCCACGGATGGGTTTGATTAAAGGCTCGCTTACGCGTACTAATATTTCAACGAGTGGACCATGCGCTAATGGACTTATCCAACTTAAAATAGTTAAAGCAATAACAGCATAAAAGAAAATATTAATTAACTGATTAAGAAGCTCGGCAAATGCAAGTACAATTAATCCGATAAAATGCGGCGTAGTATTAACTTGTAACCAGACAAGAAATGCAATTTTAAGCATTTCTAAACCTAATAATAATATTATAGCTGCAAAATCGATGCCATGTAGGCTTGGTATCATACGACAAATAAGGCGTAGTGGTGGATTGGTTAATCTCGCTACTAATATAAATAAAGGATTGTGACTGTCCGTATTAACCCATTGTAAAACGACTCGCAAAAGTAAAATGAAAATATAGAGATCAAAAATGGATTGAATCAGGAATATACCTGCATTACTGAAGGAATTAAGCATAGAAATTAACCTGTTATTTTAATCGTGAGCTGATTTTTATTTAAATCTAATAGTGAGGGTGTTCCAAAAGGTAAACAACGATTCTTTTTTCCATGGCCAATATCAGGACAACGTAATACTGGAAAATTTTGCTTCTGGGCAAAGCGTTCCAGTACTTCCTGAATCTTTTTTTCCTCTTCAGGTTTTGCCGCAAAAGTGAAATCACCCAATAATAGGGCTTTTACCTGAATTAATATTCCCGATTGTTGTAAGTGTTCTAGCATTCTGTCGATACGATAAGCAGCTTCATTGACATCTTCTAAAAATAAAATTTTATCTTTGGTTTCAATTTGCCAATCTGTGCCCAGACTCGTTTGTACTAAGCTAAGACTGCCGCCTGTTATTGGACCTTCAATAAGATCTAAGGGATTAGTGGGTTGATGATAAGATGTTAAAGAGTATGCTAATTGATGTAATTGGTTAAAAATAATCTCTTTTAACTCATTAGTATTTTCTGGCTCAATTAAATGATGGGTCACTTGATTAAGTGTAGGGCCATGCAGTGTTTGCCAATGCCATTTTTGTTGAAAAAATAAATGTAAAGCGGTGATATCGCTAAAACCAATAAACAACTTGCATTTTTCAGGCGGGGTTAATTTTAGTAAGGAAGGTATCAGACGGGTACAGCCATAGCCTCCACGTAAACACCAAATTGCATCGGAAGTAGAGTTAAATAAAGCGTCTTTTAACTGGTGAAAACGTTTTTCATCACTGTTCGCACATAGCAGATCAGGTCCAAATAAATTAGAAGAAATTCTTGGTATTAATTGCCAGTTTGTTAATAAAGTTTTTACTTTCTCTAGGATAAATTTATCTGTCACACCGCTAGCAGGTGCAATAATATCAACAATTGAATTTTTTTTTAAAGCTTGCCAAGGTTTAAAGCTTTCCATTTTTTCTGGATCCTAGGTATATAATTATCACTTTAGTTTTATTTCCAGAATAATTTTATATATCTAAATTATCAACTTCTAGGGCATTCTGTTGAATAAAATCACGACGAGGTTCAACTTGATCGCCCATTAAGGTAGTAAAGATTTGATCGGTAGCGATAGCATCTTCAACCGTGACACGTAACAAACGTCGTGTATTCGGATCCATCGTTGTTTCCCATAATTGATCAGGATTCATCTCTCCTAAACCTTTATAACGCTGTATAGCTTGCCCGCGGCGTGCCTCAGTTAATAACCATTCATACACTTCTTTAAAATTTTTCACTACCTGTTTTTTGGTATCTCGCTGTACATAAGCGCCCGATCCAACTAGTCCATGTAGTTGCTTAGTCATATCGAATAAACATTGGTATTCAAGTGTTTTAAAAAATTCATAAGAGATTTTATAGGTTGTTTCTAAACCATGTGTACTGATCGTTATTTCAGGTAAAAATACATGTCTTTCAGTATTTTCATAAATATTTACTTGATACCGAATAGCTTCATTATTTGTAGTTTGTTGCAATTGATCTTGCCAGTTTTTTGTCCATACCAGCATTTTAGAAGAGTCAATTAGTTCCTCAGAAGATAAGGGAGGAAGATCAAGAATAGCTTGCAGAGCGTCTATTGGATAACGTCGCGACAAATGTTGAATCATCATCTGTGCTTTACGATAATCCATAACTAATTTTTCTAAACCAATACCTTGAATAGAAAAGCCTTCTGTATGAGGATAAAAAACAGCATCATGCAGTGCGGTTTGTGTGAGATAAGCTTGCAGCGCCGCATCGTCTTTTAAGTACTGTTCTTGCTTGCCTTTTTTAATTTTATATAAAGGAGGTTGAGCAATATAGATAGTGCCGCGTTGCAGCAATTCTGGCATCTGCCGATAGAAAAATGTCAGTAATAAAGTACGGATATGCGAGCCATCGACATCCGCATCGGTCATTATAATAATACGGTGATAACGTAGTTTATCTGGATTGTATTCCTCTTTGCCTATGCCACAACCCAGTGCTGTGATTAATGTGCCAACTGCTTCTGAGGATAACATTTTGTCAAATCGAGCTTTTTCCACGTTTAAGATTTTACCCGTAAGTGGCAGAATAGCTTGATAACGGCGATTGCGGCCTTGTTTGGCAGAACCGCCTGCAGAATCTCCTTCGACAATAAATAATTCACAAAGAGCCGGATCGGTTTCTTGGCAATCCGCTAATTTTCCAGGTAAGTCAGCAATATCTAATGCAGTTTTGCGCCGTGTCATTTCACGCGCTTTACGCGCCGCTTCACGCGCCCGTGCTGCATCGATGATTTTCATCATGATAGCTCGTGCATCTTGTGGCGTTTCTAATAAAAATTCTTCGAGCTTTTCTGATGTTAAAGCTTCAACAATTCCTTTTACTTCGGAAGAAACCAATTTATCTTTGGTTTGCGAAGAGAATTTAGGATCAGGAACCTTAACCGATAAAACAGCAGTGAGTCCTTCACGCGTGTCATCACCAGTGGTGGTGATTTTTAGCTTTTTGCTAGTTGCTTCGCGATCGATATAAGTATTTAAGGTTCGAGTTAACGCAGCACGAAAACCAGCCAGATGGGTTCCTCCATCACGCTGGGAAATGTTATTGGTGAAACATAAAATATTTTCCTGAAAGCTATCATTCCATTGTAAAGCAACTTCAACAGTAATTTCATCGCGTTCAGCGGTAAAATAAAAAGGCTGTTTATGGATTAAAGTTTTGTTTTGGTTAAGATATTCGACAAAGGCTTTAATGCCTCCCACATATTTAAGCTGAGTTTCTTCATTGCTTCGTTCATCGATAAGATTAATCGCTACACCAGAATTTAAAAAAGATAACTCACGCAAGCGTTTTAACAAAATATCGTAATGAAATTCATTGTTATGTTGAAAAATGAGTTTGCTGGGGTAAAAACGAATTTCAGTACCTCTTTCTTGCGTTTCTCCAGTGATATGTAATGGTGCTACGGGTTCACCTAGCAGATAAGTTTGTTCATAGACCTTGTTATTACGCCGGATAGTAAGCTGTAATTTTTCAGATAAGGCGTTAACTACGGAAACACCTACACCATGCAAGCCACCTGAGACTTTATAGGAATTACTATCGAATTTTCCACCTGCATGTAAAACGGTCATGATGACTTCGGCAGCTGATCGACCTTCTTCAGTATGGATATCAACTGGAATACCACGGCCATTGTCTTTAACAGTGACTGAGTCATCGCTATGCAGTGTGATATCAATCTGAGAACAGTAGCCCGCTAAAGATTCGTCTATGGAGTTATCCACGACCTCAAATACCATATGGTGGAGACCTGTCCCATCATCCGTATCACCGATATACATACCAGGACGTTTCCGAACAGCATCAAGACCTTTTAAGACTTTTATGTTAGAAGAGTCATACTTCGGCATACCTAGTCCACCCTGTTGGCTAGCATTGTCTTTAAGGCCTAATTCTGGCTCAAGAGAGCTTTCCGTGTTCGAAACGATAGGCTCACACTCCGTTATGGATGGGTTTTTCTCCGCCAAAATCTCATTTTTAATCGACATACGTGATAAGGGTTTAAAACTGAAAATTATACCATAAATTGCCCTTTAAATTCGAATATTAATAAGAAAATACAAAGGTTTAAAGTAGGTAATTGATTTTTGCGCTGGTTAGGCTGTAATCAAAAAAGTATAATAGGCTCAGTTTAAAATGGGGCTATAAACCTAACTATAGATAATAATAGGGGCTAATCGGCTTATATTGCTTTTAAATTGGCTAAGTCATTCTTAATTTATTGACACAAAAATCTCTTGCCGTGATACTCTTCGCTTTTGCATTGAAGAGCCCTACATGAATAGCAATGCCCTACGCGAACTATTTCTTAACTATTTTAAAAGTCAGGGTCATACGATTGTTCCCTCCGCTTCCTTAATTCCTGCTCATGATCCGAGTTTGTTATTTACTAATGCTGGCATGGTGCCCTTTAAGGATGTTTTTTTGGGTCTAGAAACGAGACCTTATTCTCGTGCAGTGAGTATACAACGATGTATGCGGGCTGGCGGCAAACATAATGACCTTGAAAATGTAGGTTATACCGCTAGGCATCATACCTTTTTTGAGATGTTAGGAAATTTCAGCTTTGGGGATTATTTTAAGCGTGAGGCTATCCTTTATAGTTGGAAGTTTTTGACTGAGGAGTTAAATCTTTCCCCGGAAAAATTATGGATTACGGTATTTGTCGAAGATGAAGAAGCGGCATCGATTTGGTTAAACGAGATTAAAATCGATCCTAAACGTTTTTCTCGTTGTGGGAAACAAGATAATTTTTGGTCTATGGGAGATACTGGCCCTTGTGGTCCATGCTCTGAAATCTTTTTTGACCATGGGCCCAATATCTCTGGTGGGCCTCCAGGTACACCAACCGCAGATGGGGATAGATATGTTGAAATCTGGAACTTAGTCTTTATGCAGTTTCAACGTTCCTTAGATGGAGAACTTACTCTTTTACCAAAACCTTCAGTGGATACCGGTATGGGTTTAGAAAGGTTAGCGGCAGTTATGCAGGGAGTCACAAATAATTATGATACGGATCTGTTTCAACCTTTGATAAAAGTAGTTGCTAATCAAGCATCAATAACTGATTTTACCAATACCTCACTACGCGTTATCGCAGATCATATTCGTGCTTGTGCTTTTTTAGTCAGTGATGGGGTTAATCCTGGTAATGAAGGACGTTCTTATGTACTACGTCGAATTATTCGTAGGGCTATTCGACATGGCCATAAAATAGGTCTAGATCGCCCTTTTTTTTATCAACTGGTTAAACCTTTAGCGGCGCAAATGTTGCAAGCATATCCGCAAATAGCAAAAAAACAAAAATTTATTGAAAAGATTTTGCTTCATGAAGAGCAACAATTTGCTCGCACCTTAAGCCACGGTATTAAGCTATTTGAACAAGAAATAACTAAGTTGCAGGGCAAAAAACAATTGCCAGGATCGGCAGTTTTTCGTTTGTATGATACTTATGGATTTCCCATGGATTTAACAGCAGATATGGCTCGAGAACAGGGTCTAACCGTAGACATAGCAGGTTTTGAGAAGGAAATGCAACGTCAAAGAAGTCAATCTAAGTTGGCAAGTCGTTTTGCATCTGCACTGAGTTTATCGTTAACTGAAAAAAACGCTACTGAGTTTATTGGTTATAAAGCATTAAAACAAGCAGCTGTTCCTATTTTGGATTTATTTGATGGCAAGCAATCTATAAAAGAATTATTCGAAAATGAAGAAGGTTTTGTTATCTTAACTAAGACCCCTTTCTATGCAGAGGGCGGTGGACAAGTAGGTGATACGGGATATTTAGTTAATTCAACGAGTCGTTTTTTAGTGACTGAAACCTTTAAAGAAGGAACATCCATTCTTCATAAAGGTAAGTTAATTAAAGGTCATTTGAAAAAAGGTGATAAATTGAAGGCAGAAGTCGATGCTGAAAAACGTCGTGCGATTACCTTAAATCATTCTGCAACTCATCTATTACATGCAGCATTAAGAGAAGTTTTAGGAGAGCATGTGACGCAGAAAGGTTCTTTAGTAGAACCAGAACGCTTACGTTTTGATTTTTCACATACCCATCCATTAAGTATAGAACAACTAAAGTTGATAGAAGATCGTGTTAACCAACAAATTCGAGCTAATTTATCGGTTGTTACCGAAGAGATGTCGACGGAGGATGCCAAGAATACTGGCGCTTTAGCGATGTTTGGCGAGAAATATTCAGATAAAGTACGCGTGTTGACGATGGGTTCTTTTTCCAAGGAATTATGTGGAGGGACACATGTTTCCCGTACCGGTAATATTGGTTTATTTAAAATAACAGCAGAAATAGGAATTTCAGCAGGAATACGTCGCATTCAAGCCGTGACTGGACAATATGCTATAGATTGGATTGCGGCCTTAGAGGAACAAACTAATCAACTTGCTAAGCTCTTCAAAAGTTCTAAGGATAATTTACTAGAAAAAGCGCGTATGGATATGGAAGCCAAGCAAGCTCTGCAAAAACAGATTATCGCTTTACAGCAGTCCATAGTCGCTATGATGGGAGAAGAGCTTATTTCTCAAGCGATTGAAATACAAGGGATTAAGTTATTAATCAGTGAAATTAGTGGGATTGATATAGCAGGATTACGACATTTATTAGATCAACTTAAAAATAAATTAAAACCCGCAGTCATTGTTTTGGCTAGTATTGAACAACAGCGCGTTCAATTAGTGGTTGGTGTCAGCAAAGAGTTGACCGACAAAATAAAAGCGGGTGAATTGGCTAATGATATAGCGCGTGCGATAGGAGGTAGTGGCGGTGGACGTGCAGATTTTGCTCAAGCAGGAGGGGGGGAACCTGAAGTCTTAGATGCGGCTTTAAAAAATGTAAAACATTGGGTTGAGACCCGCTTAAATGACAACTATGCTTAGAATTGAATAATTAATTAATAGAACATCACAATGGCTTTAATTGTACAAAAATTTGGCGGCAGCTCGGTTGGAAGTATCGACAAAATTCAACAGGTTGCAAATAAAATTATTGAAACTCGCGCACAAGGACATCAATTGGTAGTGGTTGTTTCTGCGATGGAAGGTGAAACCAATCGTTTGATTTCTCTTGCTAAAATATTGAACGAAGAACCTGATTCGAGAGAATACGATTTATTATTAGCAACCGGAGAGCAAGCAGCAACTGCTTTATTAGCAATGGCTTTGTTGGCGCAAGGTTGCCCAGCACGGTCTTATAATAGTTTTCATGTTCCAATTTATACCGATAGTCACCATAAAAAAGCTCGTATTTTAAGTATTAAAGAAGAAGTATTACGAAATGATATTGGGGCAGGTAGAGTGCCTATCGTTGCTGGTTTCCAAGGAATCTCGGATTCTGGTGATATGACAACTTTAGGGCGAGGGGGCTCGGATACCACTGCAGCGGCTTTAGCCGCTGTTTTAAAAGCTGACGAATGTCAAATTTATACGGATGTAGATGGTATCTACACGGCAGATCCTCATCTTGTACCCCAGGCTAAACGCTTAGATCAGATTGGGTTCATCGAAATGACAGAGTTCGCTCGAGCTGGCGCGAAAGTCATTCAACATCGAGCAGTCGAACTGGCCAGTAAATATCGGATTCCATTACGTGTTTTATCAAGCTCTGAAACTGGCACAGGCACATTAATCAAGGGTGATAAAGAAGAATCTTCAGTAGAAGGAGCCAAGATCACAGGAGTGACTGCGAGTCATCACGAGGCAAAATTGACTATTCATGGCTTAACAGCTGAAAAAGAAGCCATGTCGCACTTTTTTTCCTTGCTGAATGATGCGCGTATTGAAATTGACATGTTAACCCAACAACAAATCTCTGCAAGACAAATGGATATAACATTTACCTTGGCCAGAGCAGACTATCATCAAGCAAAACAATTACTCCAAACCTTAGTAAAGAACAAATTCGCACTATCCATAGTGGGTGATAATAAACTAGCAAAGCTTTCTGTGGTTGGAACAGGTTTACATTCTCATCCTGGAATCATCCATACTTTATTTCAAGCGCTTGAATCTGCAGGAATCAATGTTATTTTAACTTTATCATCGGCGTTAAGAGTCTCTTTGATGGTTAGTGATGCCCAGATAGTGCGAGGGGTCCAGATTTTGCATCATGTTTTTGGCTTAGGCGAAGAATAATTAGCTTTGCTATCTTATTTTTACGGAATTTTACGTATTTTTAAATAGCATTAAGCTTTCCTTAAGGTTTTGTTAGTAGACTAATTCCGCAAAATGTCTGTATGTGAATTTTTCTATCTTTTTTTGTTAAATAGATTGAAATTGATTAGGTGTTGCATATGGTCGATTAATGAGTCAACTAAAGGAGAATCATAAAGATGCTTATTTTGACACGGCGTATTGCAGAAACACTTATTATTGGTGACGATGTGACAGTGACGGTACTGGGCATTAAAGGTCATCAAGTAAGATTAGGTATTAACGCACCTAAAGAAGTTTCTGTTCATCGAGAAGAAATTTATCAGCGTATTCAACAAGAAAAACAAAAACAGGAAGGACACTCTGACGAAGGAGAGTTAGAAGACGGTGAAGAATAACCAACTATTTTATAAAACTTAAGGTAGTGCTATACTCGCCAACCTCAGCGTCGGAGAGGTGGCCGAGAGGCTGAAGGCGCTCCCCTGCTAAGGGAGTATGGCGTAAAAACCATCGAGGGTTCGAATCCCTCTCTCTCCGCCATGTCCTTCAATTGAGATGGGTTTAGCTAAAATCGAATTAAATTAACACATTACTTTATTTGTTTAGTTTTCATTACAATTTTGTTTTAGTTCCATTGTTTTTACCACCTGTTAAATCAATAAACAATTCTTCATTCTTATGAACAGGTAAATTTATTTTTTATAAAATTTGACATAAGCTTTTTTAATTCAAGGCTAGCTGGATAAAACATAAACTGGTAGAATGCCCAACTCTTTAGAATTGCGCCCGTAGCTCAGCTGGATAGAGTACCAGGCTACGAACTTGGTGGTCGGGAGTTCGAATCTCTCCGGGCGCACCAGTAAATCTTGTTTTTTTCAATAACTTATCTTACCATTCAAAACCTTGTTTTTTATCTAAGTATTGTAATGTACCAATTTTGTACCAGCCCACTGATTTGTTGACGCAAGAAACCTTTGAAGAATTAATTAGATTTGCATCACTACCAGATCCCATCCACCGTATAGAACAATATTTTAATTTTCTGTTGGTCAATGGTGGCAAACGTATAAATAATAATCAAAGCACACATACGGCGGGCATTCATCAGACAGTATCAACATCTGCTCTTAAGTTAATGTCCCGCTATAAAGATAAGTTGCCAGAAAACAAAGTCGAAGAAATTATTAGCACAATAAAGGATGATATTTCAAAATTACCAACAGATATTCTTATAAATAAAGCCGCTAAAACTGTATTGAAAGAATTTCGCAGTTGGATTTTACTGATCCCTATTCAAAAATAACTGTCAAGCAATTATTGGCATTATCGTACATAGCTAGGGATGACGATGATAACCGTCAAGGTTGCAAAGAAGATGCAAATCAGCTATTTATTGAGGGATTGTGTGAGATACAACGTGGTTATAATATAACTGCTAATGGTGTTGATAGCCAAGGAAAAGATAAACCGATTTGCACAGCCGGCACGTTTAATAAGCTGATGGAAAAACTGTGCGGAGTGCATCCTGATGTAGAACTGAACTTTATTACAAAAGAAATAGCGGCACAAAAACTTCCCATTATAGTATATGAAGAAGCGAAAAATTATCTAGAAAAACTTTCTAAATATGAAACAAAAGAAGATTTTCACTCTTTTATAACGTTACTCAAACAGCTTTTAAAAGAGGGTATCGAGATTATTTGGAACGAAATAAAACCCAAAGTGACTGATCGTTTATTCGATGAATTCAAAAGTATCTATAATAGTAATAAAGAAAATTCAGATTTCTTAGGTTTAGTAAATGCTGGGCAAGATGTTGAATTAAAGGCTGATTTAATAACTGCTTATCAACAACCAATTGAAGCTTTAGCAGAGTCTCGCAGCTGCCGAATACTCCAGAATACTAGAGGTTTTTTTCAGGTATCAGCTGAGCAAAATGATTTTTCTCACATGTCAGAAGATGAAGAGCCAGTTCGAAGTCAATCAAAGAGTTTGTGATAAACGTTTGTTGTCAGGTCTTTGCGTTACTAATAAAAGAGTCGCTATACTCACAAAAATTTTTGGCCTTGGTACCCGCAAAATTTATTAGTAACACGCGACTTATAGTAGCGCCGATTCGTCGAAGGTTGCCACACATTGGCACCTGCCAAGAAACTTACTCGCACCCTCATTGTATTGTAAAATTTAGTTTGAAACAGTTATATATAATTGGCATATTCAGTTGCACTTCGTGCTCAAGAGTCAGCACCAAAAAGCTTAATAAGTCTAAAAACTTCTCATTTCTCCTGCCCCAACTATCAGCTCTTGCTTTACCCCAGGGAATCGTATTCGTCAAATTGTAAATCATATCCTGCAAGCAAAACATACCATTTTAGTTCAAGAAGCTTATGCTTTCTCTTCAAAATACATTACACCTGAATTAAACGAATATCTTTTTGTAACTTCCTCTTTATGAAATTAGCCTGCCAACAGGCTAATTCACTTTTCCTCGTTTCAACACGTCAATATTTTTTTCAAAACAAGTTTTCACCAAAAGAATAGTTAGTATAAACCCATTGTACTTGAAGGGGAGAACTCACCTTGTGGTTCCTTCTCTCTGGTTTCCGACTGCGAATGCTGTGTTTCTGGACTACTAATTATCTGTTCTTTGAAGAAAGCTGATAGCTTAGCTAGTGATAGCTGTTGATTTCTGCCCACAATATTAGGGCTATCGGATGCCTCTGTTATAGGCTGTAT
>Ga0075365_10000036_pt1 | contig 49178 bp, 46 predicted proteins | sample EndMetdeltDD1765_FD_71387 | JGI IMG/M metagenome (GOLD analysis project Ga0075365, IMG submission 71387) | Populus endosphere microbial communities from Tennessee, USA - Endosphere MetaG P. deltoides DD176-5 | ecosystem: Host-associated > Plants > Roots > Endosphere | place: USA: Tennessee... | reverse complement strand
GCCAAGACCTCAACCTCTTCTTTTGAAGGTTCAGTTGAACTGCACGTCAAGCTTGGCGTTGACCCTCGTCACGCTGACCAAAACATCCGTAGCACGGTCACTTTGCCGCACGGCACTGGCAAGGCGATTCGCGTCGCTGTGTTTGCCCCAAGCGACCAGCACGCTGCTGCCACCAAAGCTGGTGCTGACTATGTTGCCGAAGATGAACTGCTGCAGAAGCTCGACAAAGAAGAACTCGACTTTGACGTGCTGATTGCCACTCCTCAGCTGATGGCAAAACTTGGTAAGTATGCTCGTTTGCTTGGTCCAAAAGGCCTTATGCCAAACCCTAAGAGCGGCACCGTAAGCGCCAAAGTTGCCGATGCAGTGACTCAAGCCAAGGCTGGTCGCGTGGAATTCCGCGTTGACAAGCAAGGTATTGTCCACCAAGCCGTGGGTAAGACCGGTTTTGACGCCACCAAGCTCTACGAAAACGCCAAGGCTGTAATGGACGCACTTCTCGCGGCCAAGCCAAACAGCGTGAAGGGCAGTTACTTGCTCACCATCTCCGTGGCCAGCACTATGGGACCTGGGATTAAGGTTGATACTGCAAACCTCTAAATAGGTTTCTGACAGATCCTCCAAAAAATGCGGCATGCACATTGCCGCATTTTTTGTAGAAAACGCTTGTTCCGCCTTGGTAAGTAGGGCACAATGAAGCCATAATGTAAAACGTTTGGGGGTAAGGTGAGCGTTTTTAGCAATACCGACATAAAAACAGCATTACAATCTGGACAACTTGTCTGCCATCCCTACGTCCCCGAGCATGTCAACGGCAGCAGTCTAGATGTCACGTTGGGCGAATGGTATTACAAGACTGAGCGGAGTAACCTTGGTGGAGTGTATAACCCGTTTGACCCCAAAGCCGTGGCCCGCTATTTCGACGGCCCGCACCAAGCTGAAACATGCGTCAAGTGGTGCGAAAAGCATGGCCGCAAACCATTTGTGGGCATTCCAGATGACCATCCGATTATTGTTCTTGAACCAGGTGAACGCATTTTAGCCCACACCCATGAATTCGTGGGCGTTAAAGGCGATGCCACAACCACCATGCAGGCTCGCAGCACCTGGGGTCGCAACGGCGTGGCCGTCTGCCTCGACGCTGGCTGGGGTGATCCAGGCTACATTAACCGCTGGACTATGGAAATCTATAACATGAACCAGCGCGACGCGGTTATCTTGCCCGTGGGTGAGCGCATTGCCCAGATCGTCTTTTACACAACGGGCAAGGTTGAAAGTGAATATGCCGCCCTCAGTGGCAAATACCAAGAGGATTCAGCTACTGACTTGCAAAAGATAATTGCCACCTGGCAACCTACCCAAATGTTGCCCAGAGCTTACAAAGATACGCGCCGGAAACCGCTCGATGTCTAGAGGCAAATACATTGTCCTCGAGGGACTCGATGGCTCTGGCAAAACCACACAGTATGCACGCATCATGGACTTCCTTGGCCCAAAGACACTTGGTGTCCGCGAACCAGGGGGGACGGCCATAGCCGAAGAGATCCGTACTCTACTCAAGAATAAAGCATTGCCCAGAGCGCCTTCGACCAATATATTTCTCTTTTCAGCGGCGCGAACCGACCTGGTTGAAACCGTCATCCGGCCAAATCTCCAGGCTGGCAGGCATGTGGTCAGTGACCGCAATTGGCTCTCAACCGTTGCGTATCAACAAGCTGAGGGCGCGCCAGTAGCCGACATCCTCACTTTGAGCCAGCTCGCAACCAAAGAATGCTTTGAGCCAGACCTTCTGCTGCTTATTGATGTATCCCCGGAAGTCTGCGAGCAACGGCTGAGTGAGCGTGGGGGAGATGCGGATTATTTTGAAACAAAAGGCCGAGCCTACTTTACCAAGGTTCGTGAAGCTTATCTGGCGCACGCCAGAACTTTGAAGAATTCCGAGATTATCGATGGTCACCAATCGCCCGAGGCAGTGTGGGCCGCCATTCACGCAATTCTAGTGGAAAAGGGCTGGCAAGGCGCAATCTGATTCGCTGTTACTCAATAAGCCCTTGGAGTCCAAACTTCTCTAACTTCTTCTGCGCTGCCCGATTTTGCGCAAGGCGGCTCGTGGCCGGATTGTCATCCTCGCGATTCACAAAGATCATCGCCTGGGCAAGCAAGGGATGCACTTCGGCGATCTTGTCGTGCATTGCCTTGGCCAATTTGCGATAGCCACTATGGCCAGCTGGTTGAGTGCGCAATTCAATAAAATGAAAGGCTGCTCGAGCATTGAGCGTCACTTTCCAGCGCATATTATGACCAAGCAGCACCGCATATTGGGCTTCTTGCTCGTAACCTTCGGCCAGAAGTGCTTCGTACAATTCGTGACTCTGGGCATACGTTTCCTCAAAAAGGGTGCGTAATCCAGCTTGCGTTGCGGCCTCGGGGATTTCATAGCCAAGGTGGGGGGTAAGCGGCTGCCATTCCAATGCGTCCACCATACGATGCCGCTGTAGGTCTCGAAAGGCGCCGTAATCGCACACCAGTTCAAAAGTGTAGTGGGCAATCTCTAAGGCGCGACCTGGTTTGTGACGACGGTTGAGTCGTTCACCTATATATAAGCCAAAGGCGGCCAGTTTTTGCGCTTTGGGCATTTTACGAACACTTTTCTGCAGAGTCGCGAAGTCCATATTACTCTGCGCATAGAGCATGTGGGTAAGCAGCTCCAGTTCGTCTTTGGGCGTGTACTCAAGCAAAGTTACTGAAGCCGGCTGGGCCATTGGCTTCGCAGTCTGCAGAGTACGGGCTAACGCGGCCACCCGCTGACGGGTCTGTCGCCGATAGGCCACCGTTGCTTGGCCACGCTTAGGCAGATCGGTGCGTTCAAAGAAGATGCCATGCTGCTTTCGCACTTCGGTGAGCACTTGGCTCCCAACCTCTTGTGCTTCGGGGAGGTCTTGGCTCTGAAGATGCATGATCAGATTATCAATTGCTTGGCCCGAACCAACGATTCCTACAGTTGAAGTAGTAGCCGTGGGCAAAAGGCTCCGCGCTGCATCACAGGCTTTGCCGCGTAAGGCGATCCGCCAGGCCGTGTCTCTTTCTGCCTCTGGGGTAGGGTCTTGCGTCCCATACCACTCTGTCAGGCGATGCACTGCTGTGGAATAATTTTCAAAAATATGGTCGAGCGCACGTATATATGTGTGCTGTAAAGGGTCGGGGAGGGCAGGCGTATAGTACCGGTACTTGCCATCTTTTTTCTGATCAAAATAAATATAGCGGGTCGACTGCTCGAGGTACGCGGCCAAGCGGCCCCATTCCAATTGCTTAGTAAGGAGATTACTGGCATTTTCAACAACAATGGGGATAGTGCCCAACTGTTGCACCGAGTCATCACCGAACTGGGTGAGCACGCGTCGCAAAAGGGCCTCCTCTTTACCTTCAGCACCGGCAAACTCGCGCAGAATGAGTTCACGCATGTCGCCGCCGAAACGGCTCAAGCGAGCCATGGCCGCAGCAATTATCACCGGACTCATCACGGCGTAAAAACTATACACATTACCAGTGGTCGTCGTGACCGCCTCTGTCAGGTAACGCTCGCCCTCTCGGGTAGGTTGCCATGTGCCGTCTTTCTCTTGAATAAACGCATTTTCTGCTTGTGCTCCCATAGACCCCTCTTCCCTCTAGTCACTGTGCCTATAGTAAAGGATGAATAGCTTCACAAGCAACTACCCATTGACGTTTGGAGCCTCTTCGCCTATAACTAATGGGGCACAAAAAATCTTCCTTCTCTCTCCTCAATTTTTTTAAGCCCCTTAGCCCCATAAACGAGAATGCGCACCCTTATGCCCTATCCTCTCCAATCACGCAGTCTCCGCACTGCCTTAAAAAAGACCATGCCCTCCGAATGGCTGGCCCAAGCCCAGCAGCTATTAGCTATCCCGTCAGTGCAGGGCAATCAAGCTATGTGCAACAAAGCACTCGATTTTCTTATTGCCATTATTAAACAGCAGCCTGGTATTACCATTGAGGAATTTGAACGCAATGGCTCGCGCAGCATCCTGGCCTACTATGGCAACACCCGCCCCAAGCGTTTTCGCGTGCTCTTGAATGGCCATGTCGATGTAGTACCAGCCACTCCAGACCAATTTAAACCACGCATTGAAGAGGGCCGACTGTACGCCCGAGGCGCGCTGGACATGAAGCTCGCCGCTTTGGTCCTGACCGAAGCGTTTTGCGAGATTGCGGCTGATGCTGCTTATCCGCTGGGCCTCCAGCTTGTCACCGACGAAGAGCCGGGCGGCTATGATGGCGCCAAATACCAGTTTGAACAAGGCGTTCGCACCGACTTTTACCTCACTGGTGAGCAGAGCCGCAACGACATTGCCATTGCGGCCAAAGGCATGTGCCGCCTTAAAATCCGTTTTGAAGGCGTGAGTGCCCATAGTGGCTATCTTTGGCGCGGCGATAATGCCATTCTTAAAGCAAATGCCCTTATTGAAAAACTGCACGCGCTCTATCCGCTTCCTGGCGAGGAAGCGTGGGTAACCACTGTCAATGTTGCCCGCATCCAAGTGAACAGCCCTGGCCATTTTAACCGTGTGCCCGACGAAGCCGAGCTGCACTTGGATATTCGCATGCCCATTGAAGATCCTCATTTTGTCTCCGTAGCTAGTGTGGAAACACTGTTTGCCACCCTCGACCCCAAAGCCAAGATCTTCCATATTACTTTAGAGCAAGGCCACCACGTCGAAGCTTCCAATCCTTTGCTCAAACAATTAATTGCCTCAACCAAGAAGGCCAGGGGCGGGGAGCGAGTGGAGCTTTTAAGCCGCCATGCGCAATCTGACCTGCGCCATTATAACCTTGACCCCGACTGCCGAGGGGTAGAGTTTGGGCTCAAAGGCAAACATGATCACGGTGATAATGAATATGCCGACATCGCCTCCGTTCCCATTATGCAAGCCGCTTTGCATGACTTTCTGCATCACATTTAGCAATATGCTATACTTTTTGCAGAATGCGCTATTCACGAATTACCAAGAACTTTATGCGGGACTCTTTGCAGGTCCGGTAGTTGTCAGCGCGCTCATCACATAAAGGCATACCAACAATCGGACCCCAGCGGTCCGATTTTTACATTAAATAAGGAACATCATGGAACAGATACTCCGTACGCTCATAGGCCTCCCAACGGTAACTGGCGATCATGTCGCCAGTAGCCAAGCCCTCAACTACATCACCGATTTCACTCAGCAGCGCGGCATGCATGTACGCCGTTTTGAAAGCAACGGATTCCTGTCATTAGTGGCCACTACCACTCCGCATGATCTCACGCCCACGGTGCTGCTCGTGGCTCATGTGGATACCGTGCCCGGACCCCCAGAAATGCTCAGCCTTCGGGTAGAAGATGGCAACTACTTGGGCCGAGGCGTGTATGACATGAAGTCGGGCTTGGCCGCGTTCCTGCAGGCCATTGATATGCTTAAGGATGAATTGCCGCACCTGAGTCTGGGCCTAATGGTCACTGCCGACGAAGAGGTTGGCGGCCGAAACGGGGTTGGCCACCTCGTGCAACATGGCTACCGGCCAAAAGTATGTATCATTCCCGATGGGGGCGATAACTGGCGGATTGAAACATTCGAAAAGGGCACTCAGTGGATCAAACTTGAAGCACATGGTATCGCTGGGCACGCCAGCCGCCCATGGGAGGGCGAGCATGCCATCCACAAGTTACTTGGCGCGCTTGCCGATATTCGTACAGTCTTCCCCACAGATGTTGGCCGCGAAGAGACCATTCTTTCCGTAGGGGTCGTCAAAGGCGGAACCACCGCAAACCAACTCGCCGAGTACGCCGAAGCAATGCTGGATGTGCGCACGGGCAGCAAGACATCACATTCGCAGGTCTTTACGCAGGTCGCTCAAGCCTGCGAGCCGCACGAAGTGCTGGCCACTTTACTGGTGGATGACCCACCGTGTATGAATTCTTTAGAAGATCCTTACATTGCAAGGTTCAAAGATCTGATTGTCGCAACCGTTGGTGATTGGGGCGGCCCAGCCTACAGTTACGGCATGACCGATGGCCGCTATTTTAGTAACCACGGCATTCCCTGCATCATTACCATGCCCGAAGGTGGGGGCTGGCATGCGGCCAACGAATGGGCTTCGGTCAAAGGTTGCGACCAGTATTCGCAAATTGTCCAGCAATTCATTCGGGAGGTTGCAATGCGCCCTTTGCAAGTTGAGAATCCGCAACAAGTTATGCAAAAAGTAGCCTAAACCGGACGCGGCGTACGACGAACCGCACTCCGGACCTGCGCGGCGCGCGCAATATCGCGAACCGAGGTATAGGGGAGCGTGCGCAAAAAGCTTTCAAGCGACTGCTGGTAAGAGGCAATCGAGGCTACCTCAATATATTCTTCGTCCCCATGAGGATCAGTGCCATTCATGCCATATTCAATGACATTGCCGCCAACAGTGGCGTGATGACGCCCATCACTGCCTGCTGGACGGCTTTGGAACACAATATCCTTGTGGAGCGCCCCTTGTACCGCTTGGGCCAGACATTGCAAATAAGGATGGTCTTCGGGCACATGCACCGCTTGTTCCATGGTGTGGAAGGCAAAGATCTCGGCCGTGGGGTCTATAGAGCGCACAAAGGCACTAACGCTTTCGCGGCTTTGGAACACAGGGTCTTCTTTGGTGAATCGAAAATCAATTTTAACAATTGCGTTATCCGGGATGCGATTAAAGGCTTCGTTGGTAGTATGAATACCGGCCACGTTAGCGGTTGTGCCCCATATTTCTTCGTCCGGGTTGGGGTAGCGACGCAATACTTCTTGGACAAAATCACTGGCCTTCATGATCGCGTTTTCGCCCTTCCACACATAGCCGCCATGGGCAGTTTTGCCCTTAAAGGCAACCTCCAACCAACAAATGCCCCGAGAAGCATTGTAGAGCACGTTATCTTGGAAATTATGCTCACCGGTAATAATAAAGTCAGCGCGCACACCGTGGGTTTGCAATTGGTAAAAGGCGCCATCGTACCCACCGACTTCCTCATCGGTCACTACCTGAAAACCCAAACTATAGGGCACGGCACCAGCCATGCGCCGAAACACATCAGTCATAACCACGGCAGCGGTTTTCATATCATGCACCCCACGGCCATATAGCCGACCATTTTCAAGCCGAGGCACAAATTGGCTTGCGCCCGCAGGCACTACATCCAGATGTGCATGGAATAACACGTCAAATTTGAGTGGCCGCACCTTGCCCACATAGGCCAGCAGGCTTGGCTTGCCATTGCTTTCGAAACGCTCAATGGTAATTTCAGGGTGCTCACTAAGCAGTGCGGCAATAAACTGCGTTGCCTCGTGAAGGGCTGGCACATTAGTAGCTACCGTTGGCATGGCGGCTAGTTGTTGCACAGAATGAACGATTTTTTCCTGATTCATTTCCTGAAATTACCTCTTATTAAACAAAAAACTCCCTGGGGGAGCTCAGTTGGTGCGGATTATCAGTGACGCAAACTAACCGAGCTCGTAAGAACTCACAAGAATGTTGCTGCTAATCACTACTTTTCGCATATCCAGCTCATTTTATAAATATCGTCGCATTCTGTCAATCTTCGCCTTACATACAGTTGACGAGAGGGTACATTGTAGTGTAAAATACCTGTAGTCATCACCAAAGACAGTCGCGAAGCTACGCTTTTAAGAATGCGGCCGAGGTATGAAACAAACATTTGGTTTCTATCTATAAAAAGTCTTTGGTTTTGCGAGAATCAAAGACTTTTTGTTTTTGTACGTTAATAAATAGGTCGAGAACGTAAAGATGGAGTCTGCACTGCTCATTCGGTACTTTTGATACCATTTTCTTCGCACTGTCCTCGCTGCACTTGTGCGAATTCGCTAAGCGGAATTCTAGCACAAGCTTGCTGTGGATGTGCTGGCAGAAAAGATATCAAAAAGTCCCTACAGGCAATGCACCCTCCAAAAACATTAAGGAGAATTTTCTATATGGCCATTACCCGCCAAAAGAAAGAAACTGTCGTTGCCGACGTCGTCGAACTGCTTTCATCTAGCAAGATGAGTAGCTTTGCCGCCTACCAAGGTCTGACAGTTGCCGAAATGCAAGAACTGCGCCGTGCTGCTCGCGAAGCTGGAGTGACTATCAAAGTAGTCAAAAACCGCCTCGTGACCGTAGCCACCAAGCAGATCGACGCATTAAAAGAAGTTGAGACTAGTGACTTGAACGGTCAACTCGTGTACGCCTTCAATAGCGAAGATGAAGTTGCCTCCGCCAAGGTACTAGCCACATTTGCCAAAACCCACCCTGCGCTCCAAATGAAGGGCGCATTCAGTGCCGAAGGCAAATTGCTCAGCGTCGCTGATGTGGAAGCACTCGCAACCATGCCAAGCAAGAACGAGCTTATCGCTCAAGTGATTGCAACCCTGATCTCACCTGTCAACGATGTAATGAGTGGCCTTTCTGGCAACTTACACGCACTGCTTGACGGCGTTGAGGCTAAAGCCGCTAACTAATTATAAGATTCGAAAGGATTTATCATGGCTGACTTGAAGAAATTAGCAGAACAGCTTACTAGCTTGACTGTACTCGAAGTAAACGAACTGAAGACCATCCTTAAGGATGAATACGGCATTGAGCCTGCTGCCGCTGCTGTTGCAGTTGCTGCTGCTCCTGCTGACGGCGCTGCCGCTGCTGACGAACAGACTGAGTTTGACGTTGTCCTTAAGGACGCTGGCGCTCAGAAAGTTGCCGTTATCAAGGCTGTGAAAGAAATCACTGGCCTCGGTCTTGGTGAAGCCAAAGCTATCGTTGACGGTGCTCCAAAGACCGTTAAGGAAAAGGCTTCTAAAGACGAAGCTGATGCTGCCAAAAAAGCTCTTGAAGGAGCTGGCGCTACTGTTGAACTGCAGTAAGCAATCCTTCTTTAAAAACACACCTCTTTACGGGGTGTGTTTTTTTATGCCGGTAACCATCCTGACAACCGCCCTTTCCTGCGCAAAAACTCATCGGTATAGTTTTGGCGCATACGAACAGAAATGTCTTCGGCCGCCTCAACGGTAAGTGCTTGGGCAATATGGCGGATAAGGTACTGAAGATCGCTACAGAACACCGATGTATTCTCAAAACCAAAGTCCTTTGAGAAGCGAGTAGGCAGCGGACCGCCCGCGCACACCGGTAGGAGGTCGCATCCCTGACACATGGCAGCCACACTTTTCCGCCCAAGCTGGCCAGCTGCCAGCAAAAACCTCTCCATGTCCTCAAAGGTATGAGTGTCAACATTCATGCCCGTCTGCACTTTATCAAGACCGGCCACGCCCAGAAAGTCGAGGAGCTCTAACGACCCATCAGTACGCACAATGACTTCACCGCCAGCGTACGGCCCCACAGTATCTGTACCACCACCGGCGCCTCGCAAAAGCGAGACAACCTGATCAAAAAGACGAATATTCACTGGCTGACCATTGTATGCTCGCCCTTCGCGCCACCACACATCAAATATTTTGGTAAGCCACCTTCCATACTGCGCATCTGTTCGTCCTCCTTTCGGGGGAAGCTCGTCCCAAGTGCCATAAGGGAGAAGGAAATCAAGTGTCTTTGGCTGGCATTCCATAAGGGCCTCGAACACGGCGTAGGGATTGGATTCAACATCAATAACGCACAGCAATCCCGAGAATAATCGCCGGGATTCGGGGTCGCTATTGACCAGATCAATCTTTTCGCGTACTTGCGCATAAGAAGGTTCGCCACGTTTGCCTTTACGGTGTTTATCATGCGTTTCTTGGTCACCATCCAAGCTTACCCCAAAGGAGATATCATATTCGCCCATTACTTCAAGCATTGGTTCAGTGAGGCGTAGGCCATTAGTCTGAGCGCCAATGCGCACTTTCGTTTGGGGAGCGTGCTCATCAAATCCCTGACGCGTCGCTTCGGCAATCGCTCGCAAGCCTTGTGGGCCCACCAGCAGTGGCTCACCGCCATGTAGGATGACATCGGCAACTTCAAGCTTGCGGAAACGTGCATAACTGGCAAAGCCTCCAACCGTACGCAGCACTCTTTCCTGACTCATTTTCCCAGGGCGCTTTTGCCAAGATAAGTCATCGGAAGGATATTCATAACAATAGTCACAGGCCAGATTGCAGAGATTGAATATTTTTAACACAATTTGACGGATATAAGGAGGCGGACCCTCAACTCGCGCCGCGCCTCGTTCACGCCGCTCCTCCAAGAGACTCCGCGCCCGCTGCATATTTTCAGGGGTTGTGCGTAAAAAACGTTCATCTCCCAAGGGAATAAAAGGTAGGGGTCGTCGCTCTGTGCTCATTTTATTTACATCATAGCTTTTTTAGCAGTATGATAATAGACAGACATAAGAGGGAATAAGCATGGCAGAAACATTCACACTAGAGACAAGTTTAGACCAAGGGGCTGTTCTAGGCGAAGCCGAGACAGATTTAGGGAAAGAAACGACCGTAGGGGATGAGGCCGAAGACTTCTTGCGAGGTCTTGGGAACAATGCTGCAGCAGCTTACGACGCCGAGCAGGGGGCGCCTGAAAGCGAAAATACCGAACCGTTTAATTCTTTCGTTCCGAAGAGCTAAACTAGCGACACCGCGCGCACCATTCAAGAACGCTCCTGCACAGGGGCGTTTTTTTGCGCTTCGAGTGCAACAACTACCATTCAACCGCTATATCCTCAACAGTAAGCCGGGAATCAGTGCTTTCATAGCTGTCTGCGGCAATACGCGGGTGACTATAATAGTCAGCTTCACCAAAGAGCAAAGCCTCATATTCCGTATAGAGCTGGGGCATTCCTTTGCGCGAAGAGTTAGCCGCGAATACATTGGCACTCACCACTATGCCAAGGTGGCGGCGCCCGGCACTTGTTCGCCAACGTACCACATTCCCAATACGGCGTTCCTCGTCGGGCTCCCAGCCATTAGCCTCCATGCATGTCACCGTGGACTGCACTGTAAAATGGGGGCAGGGGAGCAATCCCTGAGACGTTAGAAGGTTACTGAGATAATATGCGCAGGCCAACCAACCCTCGGCCAGAATGTCAGAGGTTCGCCCATGCTCATCTGTCACCAAGTAATTCTTATACGCAAGACTCCCGATACTCCCGGCTACGGCCCGCATCAGATTACTGTGCTCTGGAGTTAAGCTTAGCTCAGTGGGTAATTGTTCATGTAAGGGGTCATCACGTGACATAGTGGTATGATATATTACCACAAAGTCTGCAAGTTTCAATTGCCACACCCCGTTTGACATATGCCCCACAAAAATACTACAGTGAAAGTATGCACCACATAGCAACGATTATTATGATCCTTCTTCACCCCCTCAAGGCAAAGGGTTACTAGCGTCGTTTAAAAATCAGTTAGCACAAACCCGAGCCACCACACTCGGGTTTTTTAGTGAGGAGTTCCCATGTCCACCGAAGTACCATCAATACCGTTTGAGCGATTACCTGAAGTTGCGGCTCACTCGCATAAGTCCCAAAACAGCGGCGACGTAGTGGAAATTCCAACAGGGCTCACCAATGTTGAGGGTGACTGTGCGGATCTTAGCCGAGAAGGAGGGGCGTTTCTGATTGGTGTAGGCCGCCAAGCCACTCTGGTAACGGTTCGTCACCCCACTTGGCGCTGTCGAGAGGGCAATCCAACAGTGCATACCTCTGATGTAATGATCGTGCATGGCTACAACACCGCGAACAGTAATCTCAATGATATCCCGCGCGTCGCCACTGAATTTGAGGGTTCAATCATAGATAAAACGACCAGTGAACCAATCTCTATTGCCCAAGATGACGATCCACATCCCGAGCTCTTCCTTGATTGTCGCGAAGAAACGACCGAGCCAGCTCACGATATGGCCGATGCCGCTATCCAAGTATACGAGGCTTTCAAGCGACTATGGCAAACTGCATACAACGCGGGCGGGCTTCTTTACTCTGGTTCCAATCTCGCCCACCGCCGCCGCATGCCAAGTGATATCAACACGCACCCCTACGTCAAACGCATTACACGAGTGCTCGGTGCCCGCAACAAAATAGCCCCAGGCGCTGAGTCATTCACATGGCTAGACGGCACTTCTGTCCAAACTCACGTTGAACGTGCATTAGATCTTGAGGCAGGGGCATTTGCGCTCAATACTCACTCTGTCATGCTTTCACCGATCACCATGGGGCTAACCGCAGCATCGCCATTTGCCCAAGGTGAGTACCTGCCAAAATTCATTGGCCCCTATGCTTCTACAAGAAACAAAGTGGGGTACATGGCTACCCGTTTCCTAGGTCGGATGATCGGCTCGCCCGAAGCAGGGCCATTGCAGCAATTTATGCCGGGAGATGCACATGGCCTTGCCCTGCTCACCAACCAACGCATGCAAGAAGGGGCAATTAGCAATCCCGGCCGTATTGGCGGCCAACATGCCGATGTCCGCATGCGCACCGACCTTCCACCGCACGGTACACACGAGCTCTGTGCCAAAGATACTGCTGGCGGTCACATTGAGAGCATCATGTCCATTGCGGCCTTCGAGCGCTCATTTATGTATGTTGTCGAATCTGCGCGCAAGAGTGGTCGAATTGAAGCACTGGCTAAGCAGTATCCGCTCATTATTGCTGCTGATCTTTACGAAAGGGAGGCCGACTACCTGGCACATGCCCTCCTTAACAGCGAAGCAGTTGCAATCAAAGGAATGGATGCCCAAATTGTCGGCTTCAATGGTGAAATAGTGAGTGCTAGAGTAGCTTTAACACAAGCAATGCGACTCGTCAATGCCGAGACAGAAAGAAGCGAACACCGTCCACTTCGCCTGAGCAGGGAAGTATACCAGTGGTTAGGGATCCGCTCTCAGGAACCAAATTATGCTGCAATCACCAGTGAAGATGTGGAAAACGGCCAAGGAATTCCTGGTAAAACGATCAGTCGGTACTACAATGGTGAAGGCGGGACATTGAGTCACTATCTGCGGAACCGAGTGTCCCAACTCATTCTCCTCGGTGGTCTGAACACGCCTCAGGCCATTGCCCAAGCCCAGATAGAAGCGGCCCACTGTCAGAAGAAATATCTTGACCGCGTGCATCCGGAAAAGCACTTTGCTTTCCTTAAAAATGCTGTCTAGGGTAAATTTGACTTGACCCCTCAAACCTGGTACACTCCGGCTTGAACTAGTATATAAAAGAAAAACTGGATCCCAAAGATGTCTGAGATGCCCGAAAAGTTGGTGAAGCGATTAAAGCAATTAATCCAAGAAGCCGAAACAAACTTAGCTGCTGCCAAAGAATTACTGATTAGTGTTGTTGGTGATGATGAAGCCATGATTGCCCAAGGTAGTCATGACAACATGGCTGGCAAGATTATTGAAGGCGTATTCGATGGTCAAAATATGGTTGGCCCTGATGGCAAAGTCTACCCTGTACCTGCAAATTACGCCAGTAAATCCAAATTAGTTGAAGGGGATATCCTCAAACTTACTATTGCCGATGACGGCACCTTTCTGTACAAGCAGATTGGCCCAGTGCCTCGCCGCCAGATTATTGGCACCCTCGTCAACCACGACGGTACCTATTTTGTAGAAGTAAGTGGCCGAGAATACCGCGTGCTTTTAGCCAGCGTCACTTATTTTAAAGCCAAAACTGGCGACCAGATCAGTATTATCGTGCCCGAAGACACGCCCGACGCTTTGTGGGCTGCTATTGAAGCGTCGTTGTAGACATCTGCTTACAGTTTGCGAGAATAGCCTCAGGTTTCAAGTACGCGAAAACCGCTCCGAATAGGAGTGGTTTTCTTTTGTCCTTTGCCTACTTCAATCGGTAAACTACGCCACCCGAAGAAGTCAGTGTTTTCTCAAAGTAGCTACCCAAGAAAGTCTGCAGTTGGGCCTGCGTGGCGCTTTCTTTGTCGTAAGTGACATAGTAGGTAATGCCCATCGACTTGAGCCGCTGCACATAGGCTGGCGCCTCCGCAGCTGTGGGCGCCTTGAGCGTCCCATAGCACTGCAAAGAAGCGTGATAGCACGCAAAGGTCGCAAAGTTAAAGTTATCGGTCACAATGTGGCTGTGCGCCGGAATGACCGCACCAATTTCCTTGGCTGCTGTATATGAAGCCCTGTCCTCATAGGCCGTGGTGTTAAAAAGGTGAATGGTCGAAAGGCTCGAAAGCGCGATAGCCATCCCCCCAACCAGTACGATATGGCGAGTCCCAAGCACTTTTGCCCGTAGCAAAGTCTGCACAAACAGGGCAACCGAAAGTGCGCCAAAAAGCCAAAGCGCCCAGATATAACGGGTTTCAAGCGCAATCAGGGCATAGCCAGCAATCATCACCCCGCCGACCAGCACAAACAAACGGGCTTGGCGGCGCCAGGTAAACAGACTTGCGGCGCCCACCACGGCCAAAAGGATGCCAGTGCTCATAAGCGGATCAAAGGTGGAGGTAGCAGTAAGTAGGGTGACCATATTCCTGGTCATTATATTGGCCACAAAGTAATGGAAGGTCGTCCAAGAATCAAACACGTTCCACGTGGGCAGCAGCGGGGCAATGGTGGTGGGATCCTCCCAGGCACTCGGTGCAGTGGCGTTTGGCGGCGTATATATATCAACCGAAAGCGCTTGATGCCACTGCAGATTCGGACCCACTACGCTGTAGTTATATTCCGCCCCTGTCGTAATCGCAAAATGATCATACTTCAAAGAAATAAGCGTCACAAAAGGGAGCACCACGGCCGCAAAGACCATCAGTATTGGCGCGTATCGCGAGGCTACTTGTCGTAAAGCCTGGGAATGCGTGCGCCATTGCCACAGAGCCACGAATCCAACCACGGCCAGGAAGAGATAAAATCCCACACCTTTAGTGAAGTAGAGAAAAGCGCCCGAAACTCCTAGCCACACCGCATGCTGCGTACTCGGTTTTGTCATAAACACGTCCAAAGCCCTCACCACCTGAAGCGTCAGCAAGGCAAAAAGCAAATCAGGCGTGATTGGCCCCACCAATGCCCAAGCCAGCAGAATGGGCGCAATAGCCGCGCAGGTCACAAACCGCACGTAGGCCGCAACTTTAAGCTGCCCCAAATAACTATAGATACTTACCAAAATACCGACAGCACTTAGCACAGCAAGCATCTTGGCAGCAATCGTTGCACTGGTGCCTGCCCACACAAAGGGGACTAACAGCCAGGAAAGCAGCGGCCCCCAATAGCCATTAATTGCGTCTCTAAACTCACCATGCGCATATTTCTGAGCAATAGAGAAATAGGAAACCGCATCAGCGTTCAGTTGATATTGATACCAGGTGGCCGCCAGAATTAGGCCTGCCACCAGTGTCACCAGACACAGCGCAGCAAAAGACCAAGTAAACCTATTTGCTTTCGTGATACTCTTTTTCAGCATTGATAGTCCACAAGTTTTCTTTGGCCGTTACCCCATTAATGATATTTTCAACCGCAGCCATGGCGGTCAGCATGGAATGATCTTGATTGTTGTAACGGTGCATTCCATTGCGACCAATCAGGAAGAGGTTTTCAATGGTGTTGAGGTAGGTTTTGAGCTCATCGAAACGGTCATAAGTGCCAAAATAGGCTGGATAGGTCTTTTTCATGCGAATCACCACGCTGTCGCGGACCTTGGACTTTTCGATAATATCAATCTTATCTAACTCCTCAATCGCAAACTTTGAAAATTCCTTATCAGACATGTTCCATAATTCATCACCTTCGTTCACAAAGTATTCCATGCCCACCCAGATTTTAGTGGGGTCTTTGAGCATGTATGGACTCCAGTTGTTAAAGATTTGCAGACGGCCAACTTTCACGTCGCGTTCCTGGATGTAGATCCAAGTGTCCGGCACCAGGCCGCCTTCGTGCTTGATCTTTAATTCATCTAACAACAGACCCACGGTCATGAAGTCGCGATACACCAGGCCTTTGGCAATCTCTTGCGCATTGGTAGGAACCTTTTCGCCTTCAATGCCCGCAACCAAATCTTTAATCGGCATGGTCGAGAAGTAAAAGTCGCCTTTTTGGACCGAAACTTTGTCACTCTTGGCGTCTTTGAACTTCACACCCACCACTTTATTCTTCTTGAGCACAAATCCAACTGCTTCTTGATGATGGTGAATTTTGCCGCCTTTTGCCTCAACGCTCTTAGCCACTGTTTCCCACATATGGCCTGGGCCGTATTTGGGGTAAAGGAAATATTCTATAAGGCTGGTTTCGGTGCCTTTTTGGTTTAGCTCGTCACTATTTGCTCGGGTGCGAGGAACCGCGCTTTTGACCGCGTGCGCAATGGCTTTGCTAATTGAAAGGCCTTTGATGCGCTGCGCACCCCAGTCGGCGCTAATTTCGTTACAAGAAATGCCCCACAGTTTTTCGGTATAGTCCTTAAAGAAGGTCAGGTACAGTTCGCGGCCAAAACGGTTGATAAAGAAATCTTCCAGGGACTTTTCTTCCTTAATGGGCAAGATTCGCGCTTTGATATAACTGGCGCCAATGCGCACCATCCGTACAGGACCAAGGTTGAGCACGGTCTGCATATTTAAGCTAATGGGGTAGTCAAAAAAGCGTCGGAGGTAAAAGATGCGGGAAAGGCGCTTGCGCACCAGCATCACGTCATCGACTTCGTCCGGATCAGGCCCCTCGGCATTCACGGCCATGGCTCGGGACTTGCCGCGATACTTCATATTGATTTCATCATTGCTTTCGGTCATTTTTTGAATAGGCAAAATCTTGTTCCACCAGTCCATAACCGTATCTGACTTAGAAAAGAAGCGATGCCCACCAATATCAATGCGATTACCTTTATGACGAATAGTTTTAGAGATGCCACCGATGTCGCCACTGGCCTCAAAAATAATGGGCACAATGTCCGTCTTCTCTAACAGTTCGTGGGCGGCGGTCAGTCCGGCCGGGCCAGCGCCAATAATAATGGCCGTTTGCGTCTTCTGTTTCATGTACCCTCGCTTCGCAGTTAGCTTTGACTATAGTATGGTTTGAGCTTTTCTTCAAACTCGGTCTTATGTAATGTAGTATGGAGGTAACTAACGCAAGGGATGGTCATGGCAGTACTAAGTGCAATTGCGCAGCGCAAAAAACTGGAATATTTCTTTAGTAAAATCCCCAAAGACGCCCGCATTCTCGAGATAGGTTGTGCTGATGGCTGGGTAGGCAAGTGGGCCATGGAACGCGGCTGGAAGAATTTTGTAGGCATTGACATCATTGACGCTGGCTACAAATACGAGCATGAATTTATTCATGGCGATATTAACCAATGGCCCAAACTCGGCCTTAAAAAAGCTTCTTTTGACGTGATTATTGCCTTTGAAGTGATTGAACATGGCGATTTCTTTGATGCCATGCATGACCTACTTAAGCCAGGCGGCAAACTATTTGCCACCACGCCAGTGCCGCACATGGATTGGCTTTGTCAGATTTTTGAAAAACTCCATCTTAACCAGACCCGTTCGAGCAAGCACACGCATCTTATTTATATGAAAGACGTCCCCCGCTTCACCTTAGAAAAGCGCCAAGTGAAGGCGCTGATGTCCCAGTGGGGTGAATTTGTGCGCGCCGACTAGTCAGTAGTGGACACTGGGGTCGCGTGCACGTAATACTTACGAATCACAAAGTTCCAAAAGAAGACTGTTGTGGCCGCTACTAATTTAGCCACCAGATAGTACACGGCCAATTTCTCCACAAATAACCACATCATGGCATCGTTAATCACCAAGCCAGCTGCGGCAATGCCGGCTGTGAGCGTAAATTCCACACTGCGACGCGAAAAACGAGAATCACTAAAAACCCACAGAATGCTAAGGCTGTAATTAACCACCACGCCAACCATAAAGCCAAGGGTCGTGGCAACCAAGTAGTTCATGGACAGCACTTTATAACCAATAACCAGCACGCTCACGTCCACGGCCAGGGCCACGCCCGAGACCAAACTGTAGCGAATAAAATGGGCCAGGCCTGTGGTTTTTTGACGGCTGGCAACCAGCTTGAGAAGTTCCATTCTCACTATGGTATCACGAAGACAATAAGTAATCTTAGGCTCTATGAGCCATCGTTCATGTAGCGTACAATAGAGCGCATAGAGAGAGGGGGAATTGTGGGGCAAGCGCTATACCGCAAATACCGTTCGAGGTCGCTCCAGGAATTGGTCGGCCAAGAACACGTGACGCAAACACTGGCAAACGCACTGAAAGAAGGGCGTATTAGCCATGCTTACTTACTGACCGGCCTACGTGGCACTGGCAAGACCAGTATTGCCCGAATTTTGGCCCATGAAATTAACCAGTTAGCCTACGATGGCGACACCAACCACCTGGATATCATCGAGATTGATGCAGCCAGCAATAACGGCGTCGAAGACGTGCGCGATTTGCGTGAGAAAGTCCTGCTCGCGCCCACCAGCGCCAAATACAAGGTCTACATTATCGACGAAGTCCACATGTTAAGCACGGCCGCGTTTAACGCCCTGCTCAAAACCTTGGAAGAACCGCCAGAACATGTAGTGTTCATTCTAGCGACGACTGAAGTACACAAATTGCCAGCCACAATTATTAGCCGCACCCAACGCTACCAACTCCAGCCTATTCCGCACGACAAGGTAGTGGCTCATCTTAAAGCTATTGCTGCTAAAGAAAAAATCATTGTCGAAGACGAAGCGCTTCACCTTATTGCCGACCACGGTGAAGGCGCCTTTCGCGACAGTATCTCTTTGCTTGACCAGCTCCGCAGTGTGAGCAAAGAGGGGATTACGAGCGCGGTAGTCGAGGCAACTCTGGGCCTGGCGCCACGCAAGGCAGTTGAGCAATTAGTCACCGCCCTACAGCACGGCAAGGTGGGTGAAGTGATTCAAAGTTACGAAGCGCTGCTCGGCAAAGGCATTGCCCCATCTTCGCTTGCCCAACAGCTGATTACCGTACTCCGAGTGCTGAGTGCCAAACATCCCAAAGTATATGAACTTATTGATAAACTTATTGAAGTGCCCCGGGCCTACAACCCTCGCCTTAAAATGGAAGTGGTCCTGGCAACCTTTGCCTTAAACCAGGCAGATGACACAGTCGCCTCACCACCCGTCTCAGGACATGGCGAGAAAATCGCGCGCGCCGCTCCGGCCAAGACTCCGGTCGAACCTCCGGTTGCTAAAATGGAGACTACACAGGCTGTTGCAAGTCCTTCGGTGAGCGCACCGCAAGCGCCAGAGGTGCTACAGAAGGTAGAAGAAATTGCTACCCCAGAACCTACAACCACTCCCGCGCCTCAACCCACAGTCCAAGAACCCTCAGCTCAAGCCATTACCGAGCCAGCCATGCCCGAAGCTCCGGTGGAAGCAGCGGCAACCGCCGCGCCCCACACTGGCCCACTCGGCGAACTCAGCGACGAGCTGTGGCACCAATTCATGGAAGCCACCAAAGAGAGCGGCCCCACCCTCTACACTCTGATGCGCCAAGCTATTCCGCACTTTGACACCGAAAAGCAGTTACTGACCATTACTTTCCGCTATCCGTTGCACCACAAACGTTTTGACGAACCTCGCCACAAGCAAGAATTTGGTAAAATTGTGCAACGAGTCTGGGGCAAAGTACCCGAGATGCAACTCATCCTGAACAAAAATGCCGTACGCCATATCAAACCTGCCACCCCAAGCGACCCTTCGGCCAGTGCCGCCCTGCCAGCTGATGAAGCCACGAACAACGTCATGGGACTCATGGGTGGTGGTGAAGTTGTCAATGAAGTCAGTGTCTAAATACCTTACAAACTAGAGAGAAATCATGCCGAGCGACAAAAATTTCCGCGACAAACCACAGAAAAAATCACGAAATATTGCAGGTAAATTACCCCCGCAAAACCTGGATGCCGAAGTCAGTCTTTTGGGTGCTGTCCTGATTGACGAGGATGTTATTACCCGCGTGGGCGACAACCTTAAAGCCAATGACTTTTACGATAAGCGCCATATGGAGATTTTTGGTGCCATGCTGCGCCTGTACGAACGCCACAGTCCAGTTGACTTACTGACCCTCTCCGACGAACTCCAAAAGCATGAAATGCTGGAGATGATCGGGGGCACGTCCTACCTCAGTGAACTCACCAACATGGTGCCAACTTCCGCGCACGCCGAAGAATATGCCGAAATTATCTCAGGCAAAGCCACGCGCCGCCGCCTGATCAAAGCCGCTGGTGAGATTGCCGAGTTAAGTTATGACGAAGAGCAACAAGTTCAAGAGCTGTTGGCCCAAGCGGAGAGTGAAATCTTTAGCGTCTCGGACCAAAACCTCAAACAGGAATTAGCTTCAATTGAAACCATCTTGAGCTCCAGCTTTGACCGTCTGGATGAATTGCACAAAGATGGTTCCAAAGTCCGGGGTATTCCAACCGGCTATGTTGACCTGGACAAAAAACTGGCTGGCTTCCAACGCTCTGACCTCGTTATCCTGGCCGCTCGTCCAGCCATGGGTAAGTCCACGCTGGCTGGAAACTTTGCCCACAATGTGGCAACAGGCAGTGGTCTGGCCGTCTTGTACTTCAGCCTCGAGATGAGTAAAGAGCAACTGGTTGACCGTATGCTGGCTGATGAATCGGGAGTGGACAGTTGGAAAATCCGCACTGGTAATCTGAGCGATGAAGACTTTGAACAACTCGGCAATGCCATGGGCACGCTTTCGGAAGCACCAATATTTATTGACGATACGCCCGGTATTACTATTTTGGAAATGCGTACCAAAGCTCGCCGTCAAGCCCACACCAACCCGCTCGGTTTGATCGTGGTTGACTACTTGCAGCTGATGAGTGGGGGCAAAAACTATGGCGATAACCGTGTGCAGGAAATTTCCGAAATTTCCCGTGGCCTCAAGCTCATTGCCCGCGAAATGAATGTCCCGGTGATTGCTTTGTCCCAGCTGTCGCGTTCGGTAGAAAGTCGCACACCACCACACCCGCAACTTTCTGACCTGCGTGAATCAGGTTCAATTGAGCAGGATGCGGACATTGTGATGTTCCTGTACCGCGAAGATTACTACAATCCGGAAACCGAACGGCAACACATTAGCGACTTGTTTATTAAGAAACATCGTAATGGACCCACCGGTACAGTGGAGCTCTACTTCCACCCCGAACGCATGCGCTTTATGTCACTCGACCGGCGCACCCCCGGCAGTTAGGCTTGGACAGCAGGCTGCTGCTGCAAGCTTGCTTGCTCGTGTAATAACTCATGAACCAGGATCATAGTCGAAGCTGCCAAAATCTTTTGGGCAGGGGATAATTCACGCGGTAAAAGCAGTTCCGTGGTACCCGCCACCACATTCATCAGCCCAGGATTGCGAGCCTTCACCCGTTCGGCTGCAGCTAAAAAGAAAGCTTCATCACCATTAACAGAAAGTAATTGGCGAACATGTTGGGCTGCTGCGAAGCTCAGAAGGGGAATGGGGCCAGAATCGGCCAAGGCGGCGTAGGTCAGTGCGGCAGTCATGTAAATGCCATCGCGCACTTCGGCTGGATATTCCACGGCCCAGTGTTCCAATTCCTGAACGAGTGCTGGATCACTTTTTACGAGTCGCTCGCCAGCCTGCTTAGCATAGGCTTCTTTCCCAAGGGTAGCGATGCCCTCTTCGACGGTGCGCCGCATTTCCGACGACACCTCTGGTAAAAGATAACTGGATTGAGAAGGGGGAGTTTGTGGATTCATGCTCTTAGTGTAACGGCATTGGCCAGAATGCGGTATACTAGATGTAACGATGAAGCCGGGATTATTCCAGCAAATAATTTTATATCGCTACCGCTACGCCGTAGGTTATACGTTGTTTATTCTTTTTGGGGTCATTATGATGACTTGGCAAATCCGGGCACTTGGCCCTGGACTCGCTGAACCAGAAAAACTCAGCGCCCTTGCGAGTGCCACTTGGCAATGGGAAAACTGGAAAGAAGCAGGCTTACAAGTGGTCAACTTGCCCTATCTTTTGCTGCAAAAAGCCAGTATCGCCGCCTTTGGACTCTCTGCCTTTAGCGTTCGTCTGCCTAGCATTACCCTCGGTTTGGCCACCAGCGCGCTTTTCTTTTGTTTGATGCGTCTGATGCACCGTTCCCATGTGGCGCTTGCGGCCAGCGTGTTGTTTGCAGCCAGTAGTTGGTATATTGCCGTGGGCCGCTTAGGCGCGCCGCTGATCATGATTCCTTTTGTTTGGGTGCTGTTGACCTATAGTTTTGTCCGGTTGATCCGCCTAGACGATCCGCCACTGGCATGGGCAGCCCTAGGGGGGCTGAGTGCCGCCTTGGCGCTTTATACTCCTTACGGCATGTACGGCATTCTTTCCGCCGCCTTAATCCTGGGCATACATCCAGAAATTCGCCGCCGCCTTGGCGCGCTCACCGGACAGCAAGTGGCCTTAGCTCTCTTCATTTTCATTCCAATGCTCGTGCCACTTGGATGGGGACTTTTTAAAGATACTGGGCAGCTTTGGGCTTTGAGCGGGCTCAGTTCCACTATTCCAAGCCCAGCCGACTTTGTGCAAAATATCGGGCACGCCATCAGTGCGATTGCGTGGAAAGCACCCGCCCTGCCCATGCTCCGACTTGATGACCTCCCCCTGATGAGCGTTGGTGCCATTGCCTTGCTGCTGGCAGGCGTCTACCGCGCCCTTAGGGACTGGCGCTCGATGCGCACCCAATTCATCCTGTTTAGTACTTTAGTAATCATTCTGTTACTGGGCATGAATCCTAAGCAGCAAGATTTTGCCGTGCTGGTTGTGCCTTGCTACATGCTCATTGCCAGTGGGATCACCGTCTTGTTTCGCGAATGGTACAAGCTTTTCCCTCGCAACCCTTATGCCCGCAGTTTTGGATTAATTCCAATTGTAGTCTTCCTTAGTTTTATCGTGGTCTACCACTACCAACGCTACTTCGTGGCCTGGGCCAACGCACCCCAAACCTACCATGCTTACAATACCGACCTCGACTTGGTGCGCGACCAATTGGGCACTCGCCCTAATCTGGCAATTAGTGTTCCCGAGCAGGAAGTAGCATTTTACCAAGTACTCGTGCGTAAGTTCCCGGAAGCCTCAGTGAGCACCACGCCCAAGCCCGACCAACCGCTCCTGGTACGTCAAGGACTTTCGACGCCAGCCGAAACAACAGTCTCGCCCGTGGTGAACGAAGATACCAACGATGCCATACGTTTTTGGCTCGTACTTCCTTAGGTAGCGTCTTCGTGTGCACCTCAGTTATTCTCGTGCATTGGGCTGCAAACTGCTATACTAGAACAAGATAACAACGAGAAGGATAGTTATGCTTGACCAAATGAAAATGATTGCCAAAATGAAAAAGGCCCAAAAAGACCTGGCAAATGAAATTATCGAAGTTGAGGCTGGTGACGGCGCAGTACTCATTCGCATTAATGGCGAACAGAAAATTAAGAAAGTCCAGCTCAACGCTGAGCTCATCGATTTTGATGATATTGCTGAATTAGAACGCTGGATTGAACAAGCAGTCAAAGAAGCGATCACCAAGAGCCAGCAAGTTGCGGCCGAAAAGATGAAGCCACTTATGGGCGGACTCGGCTTCTAGCAAAAGGTTTCCATGAGCTTACTGCCTCCGGCACTTACTAATCTTATTGAAGAGCTTGGCAAACTGCCAGGCGTTGGTCCGCGTACCGCAGAACGTTACGCGTATAATTTGCTGCGCTCGCCTGCAGGCAATGCTCAGCGCCTGGCGCGGAGCATGAGTGAGTTGCACGACAAAGTAAGTTATTGCAAAAAAACCTTCGTATTCGTGCCGGCTGGCCAGGAATTTTCAACTCTTTACACCGATCCCAGTCGTAACAAAAAAGTGATTGCCGTGGTGCAAGAACCCTTTGATGTCATTGCCATTGAGCGCACTAACCAGTTCAAGGGCACTTACCATGTGCTGGGTGGAGCAATTTCGCCCATTGATGGCATTGGACCAGAACAGCTTCATATCCAGGAGCTTTTTGCCCGCATTACTGAGGATGAGGTGGAAGAGGTAATTTTGGCCACCAACGCCTCGGTCGAAGGGGAGTCAACCGCGCTCTTTTTACAAAAACGCCTGAGCGATCTCCCGACCCGTGTCACCCGACTGGCGAGAGGATTACCCGTTGGGGTCGATTTGGAATATGCGGATCAAATTACATTGAGCCACGCCCTGGAAGGACGCCAAACATTATGACCACTATTACTGACTCTTGGAATACGGCCAAGAAACTGATCGACGACGCTCGCCACATTGTGGTGTTGCAAGCCGAAAATCCTGATGGCGACAGTCTGGGCAGCGCCCTGGCGCTCGAAGCGCTACTCAGCGAGTACGGTAAAGAGGTCAGTCTTTACTGTCGGGTTATTATGCCGGCTCATCTTCATTACATGCCTGGTTGGGATAGGGTCAACGACACTTTGCCCAAAACTTTTGACCTCACCATTGTGGTTGACTCTAGTGTTCAGAACTTATTTTCCAAAACTTTCAGCCCGGAAAATGTCGCTGCTTTTCAAAAAGGCGGCATGATCATCTTTGATCACCACAGTAGTTTTAGCGCCGAAGACCACCTTGACCGTCTCTTTACCAAAGCAGTGACCATTAACGAGCCGGCTTTTGTGGCCACCGGCGAACTGTTGTACAAATGGGCCGAAGCAACCGACATGCCTTTACCTCAAGATGCCTGCGAGCACATGACCGCCTCAATTCTGTCTGATTCACTCGGTCTGATGAGTGAAGGAACTTCGGCCAATACCGTTTTGACCGTCAGTGAACTGATGAAAAGGGGAGTGAGCCTTTCTACACTTGAGCAACGCCGCCGCGAAGTGATGCATAAATCTCCGGAAATCTTGGCCTACAAAGGACTGCTACTTCAACGTGTGGAATACCACCTGGAGCAGCAGCTGGCTTTGGTGCGCATTCCTTGGAAGGAAATCGCTCAGTTTAGCGACCAATACAATCCTTCGATTCTGGTGCTTGATGAAATGCGCTTAGTAGATAAAGTTCGCCTCACCGTGGCCATCAAAACCTATCCAGATGGCAAATTAACTGCCAAGCTCCGCGCCAATCCCAATGGCAAAGTCGCGGCCGAAGTTGCCATGCACTTTGGTGGGGGCGGTCATCCTTACGCAGCTGGCTTTAAAGTTTATACTGATGATCCTGAAACCGTGATCCACGAGATGGTTGGCGTCATTGGCGAAAAACTTCGCGAATACGATGCCACCCGCACCACCACTGAACCCTGTTGACCTCGCTTCTTTTTGCATACTAGGATACTATTTCAGATAAGGAAGTCAGATGAAACTGTACAATCAACTGTCACGCAAAATTGAAGAGTTTAGGCCACTGAACGGCAATGAAGTGCGCATGTATTCATGTGGTCCGACCGTTTATGACCATGCGCATATTGGCAACCTTAGCGCCTATGTGTTTGCCGACATGCTCCGTCGAAGTCTAGAGCTACAGGGCTATAAAGTAATCCATGCCATGAACTACACCGATGTTGACGACAAAACAATTCGCCGCAGCCGTGAACGCTTTGCCGATGACACCCCCAAAGAGGCGCTTAAAAAACTTACCGATACATACATCCAGATTTTTCATGAAGACATGGAGAAGCTGGGTAATAGTTTGGGTAATGTCACGCTGCTGCGCGCTACTGACAATATTGAGCCAATGCAACAACTCATTACCACTCTGTACAACAAAGGCTTTGCCTACATTGCCGACGACGGCATCTATTTTTCCATTGAAGCCTACAAAAAAAGTGGCAAAACCTACGGCCAACTCCTGGAGCTGACCACTAGCAACACGTCCGAAGCGCGCATCCAAAATGATGAATATGACAAAGATTCAGTGCACGACTTTGTGTTGTGGAAGAGCCAAAAGGCGGATGAGCCAGCCTGGGAATTTCACATTGATGGCAAAGAGATGGCTGGAAGGCCTGGCTGGCATATTGAATGTTCAGCCATGAGCCATGCGGCGCTTGGGCAGCCGTTTGACATCCATACGGGTGGCATTGACCTCATGTTTCCTCATCATGAGAACGAGATTGCCCAAAGCACTGCTGCTGAAGAAAATCCACTGATGGCTCGCTTCTTTACTCACAATGACCATCTTTTAGTGGACGGAAAGAAAATGTCCAAGTCATTGCACAACTTCCACACCCTTGAAGACATCACCAAGCAAGGTTATGACCCCTTAGCCTTTCGTGTCGCCCTGCTGCAGGGTCATTACCGGGGCCAGGGTAACTTTACGCAAGAAAGCCTGGAAGGCGCCCAGAATCGACTGCGGAAGTGGCAGGCACTGGCTGACTTGCATTTACAACCAAAGCCGATTGCCATGGCCGACATTCCCAAGGCATTTACCGAGCAGGTGATTTTTGACCAGCCGCAGCTGTTCATTACCCAACAATTGGGTAATGACCTCAACACCGGCATGGCCATAACTTGGCTGGATCGTCTTTCCGACGACATTCAATTTTTGCCAGAAAGCCAAAATCACCTGGCCAGATTCCGAAACCTTATGGAATTCATGGACAAGGCCTTTGGCCTGGACCTGAGCAAAAGGGAAGACATAACTGACGCGCAAAAAGCGCTCATTAGTGAGCGCCAAGCAGCCCGCGAAGCTAAGGATTTTGCCAAAGCCGACCAGTTACGCGACGAGCTAGAAGCCCAACAGCTGACTGTACGAGATACGGTTCACGGATCGATCTGGTCAAGACTATAGCCCAGACTTAGGTTTCGATTTCTGCCAATTCCTTCTTAGCCTCACGCATTTGCGCTGGGGCTAAGTTTTTGTGATGCGTCAGGTAATCCAGGAAGAGTACTCGCACACAGCCAGCCACGGGGATGGCTACAAAGCCACCGATTGGCCCCATCAGATAGAATCCTAGCAGGGCAGAGACAAAGACCACGAGTGGAGAGAGGTCAAGCGCACGGGACTGCACCACTGGTTGAATCACATAGTTCTCAAACTGCTGGTAAGCAATAAAGTACAACAGGAAAGCAACCGCAACAGGCAACGAAGAGAGGAGCAAGAAACCCGAGACCAGCACTGCGCCAATTGTCGCACCCACCATGGGGATTAGCCCTGAGACAAAGATGATGCCAGCCAGAGGCAAAGCCAATGACGAAGGAATGTCAAAGATCGCACTTAACACCAACAGGATCACCAACGCACTCATGCCACATACTGCGGCCACGGCTACTTGACCATTCACATAGCCCGTCACTACCCGGTACATGCGAGCGGCCAGTTCTTTGTGGCGCTCCCGACGGACAGCTTCGGGATACAAACCCCACAACCAGCGCTGCCAGCGTGGCGCTTCAACAAGCATCAGGAAGGTCATCACCAATACCGTCAAGACCATGACAATACTATTTGTAATCTGACCAACTTTGCCCACAGCCGCGCTGGCCCAATCACCAGCATTTTCTTTGAGTTTGGCCACGTTTTGGTCAATTTCGTCTTGCAATTGGTAGCGGTCAATCAGTTTACCGGCAGCCGAATCTTTGTTCCGCACCCCGTCGACATAGCCGGGAATAGACTCGACAAAGGTGGTAGTTTCGCGAAAAACAGTCGGAATGGTGCTAAAGAGCAAAATGCCCAGCACGAACACCACGGCCAAATAGGAAACTCCGGTGGCCAGCGCTCGACTCTTGCCGGGCAAATGTCGGGCAAGATAACTTACCGAGGAGTTAAGGGCTAGTGCTAAGAAGAAGGCGATACCGACTAATTGCAAGGCCGTCGCCATGCGCTTAATGAACATCAAAATAAGGAAAAAGGCGACCACAATCAGGAGTACACGAACCACTGTACGGGTCTCAATGTCGATGTGAATTTTTTTCGCACTCATTACGTAAGTATTATACGCTAAACTAAGTATATATGCGTAGCAAATTATGGCGTCTCGTGGAGCGCTCAGGCATCTTTGTTCTGGGCCTATTGATCATACTCTTTGTGGTGCGCCAACTTTTTCCCTGGCTGGATGATCGCATGCCTCTGCTCGTTGCCCTGTTCGTGGCCTACCTTATTACTGCCTACCTGTTGCTGCCCGGCGTTATTCGCCTGATCCGTTTGTTTTGGAAGCCAATGCATATTCCGGCCTTCTCTTATACCGCTGACGGCTGGAAGGTCGATCCGGTGAATATTGGGATTGTCGCCACTGAGTTGCAATTTATCGCGCTCATGAAAGAGGCTGGCTGGCACCAAGCCGAAAGTTCCACCTTGCCCCGAATGATGAAAATGGGCTTGGCCATCCTTTTTCAAAGAGCCTATCCCACTGCACCCATGGGGGCACACTTTCTATTCGGGCGGCGCCAAGATTATGGATTTGAAATCCCCATCGGTACAAGCCCACATCGGCGCCACCATGTCCGCTTCTGGGCCTGCGTGCCAGTTGAACATCCTACATTTAAAGAACATTTGGCTTTTTGGCAAGCCCGCCACACTCATAATCCCGCCAGCCGCAAGTTGCTCTGGGTAGGAGCCGCAACCCGCGACATTGGTCTGGCCATTAAGCGACGCAACTTGCAAATTGATCATAATATCGAAGCCGATGCTAATAATGAGCGAGATTTTACAATAGAGACACTGAAAGCCACCGGCAGGATTGCCAAAGTGCGCACTATCCGTTCCCACAGTCCGTATTACGCCCGTCACCAAACGTTTCTGACTCGGCTTATTGCCGATGGAAATATCAAAATATGCGAAATAAGGCGTTGACGTTGTAAAAAAATACATTCCTTAGTAAGAATAATTTTGCTTCACGTCAAATTGTTGTATAGTTAATATTAACAACAGTAATCAAACAGGACAGCTTCGTGTTCCCCTCCAGTAGTGACAGTCCCTTTTTAGTCTTGTGGCATTTTTTCCTGCTTTTCACGGCAGTAGTGCTGACTTTTCACGTCATTTTCTTGGGAATGAGCGGCGTGCTCCAGTGGCGTACGCGTTCTCTGACACGAAAAGCCCTGGAACGAGCGCAGAATGAGTTCAACTCCTAAACGCTTTGGCCTAGTACTCGGGCGAATCGGGGTGTTTCTTTTTTGTGGGGCAATCAGTGCCTTTCTACTGCTCACTGGGTATGAATCAGTCTATAACCGCGATGTGCCGTTTGTGCACTCCCTGGACAGCGTGAACCTGACCGCCTACGAATCACGCTACGATGTCACCAAATTTCTAGGTGACGACCAAAAACAGATTGGCAATTTCGGCAAGCCCATTAACCTCAAGATTCCGCAACAGTCCTTGCGCTTTGATATTGTCAAACCGATCGAAGACCTTAAGCACCGCACCTGGCTCTCCCGCGCTAGTAGTTTACACATGATGCCCCTGACCGCGCCCAAAAGCGGCAATCTTGGCACCACCTTGCTGTATTGCCGTTCAAGCTTCCGCACCATCACCGATGCCACCATGCCCAAAGTGGGGGATAACGTCTTTATTGATACTGACCGTGGCTGGCGCTATGTCTATCGCGTGACTGCCACCAAATCCTTGGCTGAATCAGAGCCTTACATTCTGAGCGACAACGGCAAGAAGGGTGGATTAGTGGTCAGCTGTAACGACCGCGCTGGTCAGCGAAATTACGTAATTGAAGCCGAGCAGCTCGTGGTCCAAGGAGTAGAGCAGTGAGCAACGAAGCCCTTTTTACTTTTTTCCGCAATATGACCATCTTTTTAGCCACATTGATGCTGGTGAAATATTTCATCTTTTTGCTATTCGCCGCCTTCTTTCCAGTGCGCGAAAAATGGCGCCGTTTGCAAAACGTCAAACGGGAAATTAGCCGGTATGGCAAACCGCGCAAGTATCACCCCTTAGTCAGCGTTATTATCCCGGCCTGGAATGAAGAGGTGGGCGTGCTGCGAACCATGAAATCAGTGCTTGTTAACACCTACCGCAATGTGGAACTTATTGTGGTCAACGATGGCTCAACCGATGGCTCTCGCCGCAAAGTAGAAGATTTTATCAAAGCGCACGATCTAGAAAATCGCAAACGCGGGCCAGTGGCACATCATTACTACAAAGAGAATGGCGGCAAAGGTGCGGCTCTGAATTACGGTATTGAACGGGCCAAAGGTGAGATCATCCTCACCATGGACGCTGATTCAGCCATTGAAAAACACGCCATCGAACGTTTAGTTGATTATTTCCGTGATCCCGAAGTGGCAGCTGTAGTGGGCCAAGTTCGGGTCGCCAACATTCATGGTCGCATGATTGGCCTGATGCAACAGCTTGAATATCTCTTTGGCTTTTACTTTAAACGCGCGCACTGTGTGATGGGTGCTGAATACATTTATGGCGGTGCCTGTGCTGCGTTCCGCCGCAGTAAAACATTTGAATTCTTTGGCCTGTTTGACGAAAAGAACAAAACTGAAGACATTGAAATGTCCATGCGTACCAAATTTCATGGCCTGAAGTCGCTCTATGCCGAAGATGTCATCTGCTATACCGAAGGGGCAAGTTCCTACTTTGGCCTGCTCAACCAGCGACTACGTTGGAAAAAGGGGCGCTTCGACACTTTTCTAACCTACCGCCGCATGTTCTTTTCGCTCCATACCAACCACAATAAACCTTTAAGCTGGTTCATCCTGCCCTTTGCCATGATGGCCGAAATGCAGCTGCTGCTGGAGCCACTCGGCATTACGCTGCTCATTACTTACAGTCTGCTTTCCGGAGAGTTTGTCTCCCTGGCCCTGAGCATGCTCTTTGTGGGTCTGAGCTATGGGGTAGTGGCCCTCTTCGCTCGTCATCTCACTTGGAAGGAGCGCGTTCGTCTAGTGTTGCTGTGGCCCTTTACCTGGCCGCTGTTTTATCTGGTGGTGTGGATTGAATTCCACGCCCTGCTCCGTGGCTTGCAAATGGTGCTGCGAGGCGACACTTTGGAATGGCAAAGTTGGGACCGTGAGGGGCTTTCATGAAAAAACGCCATCTTATTATTATCAACGCCATTTTCATCATGCTGATTATTTTTTCAGCCGGCGTGGTGTACCAATTTATGACCGGGCGCAAACCACTGGCCGCAATTGCAGGCATGTTTGAAAAAAAGGAACACACCGCAACTATCAGCACTGACAAGTGTTCTGACAAGCCAGCATTGACCACCATTGGCAATGCCAAAGATCCTCAACTCCGCAAATTGCACTATTACCAAGTGGCGTGTCATTCTTTTGTGACTGACACCGTCATGTTCTTTGTGGATATGCCCACCTCTGAGGCCTTGGCCAAGAATTCGGCAACCAAAACTGGGGCCACGCTTAAAGAATTCGCCAAGGCAGGCATACGCCCCTTGGTTATTGCCGAACCGAGCGATCCTTCGGGTAACCTTGATTTTGGTGAATTCGCGACAGGCAAGTTTGATACTTACATTGATGCCTACTTCAAAGCCCTCAAAGCCCAAGGACTAACTTCTGAACAGATGGGCATTTGGACACCCTTCCCCGAAGCCAACCTGCCGTATTGGAACAATAACAAGCCTGAATATTTTGGGCCAAGTGTCACCCGTTACTTAACCACACTGCGCAAATATTTCCCCAAAGCCTCCACGAGCGTGTTGCTTAACTCGGCCACCTACGAAGTAGACGACTTTGACTGGCGCAGCGGTGATTATGCCAGCCTGCTGCCCTACATTAAAGGTATCCCTAAAGGTCTGGTTGACTATGCAGGCTTGCAAGGCTTCCCCTGGATGGCCCCAAAAGGGGACGACACCAGTATTTTGAACGGGGCTGAGTTTGCCAATAGTGGGCTACTTGCCGAACTTGCCGATGGCTTAAAAACCAAGAAAGTATGGTTCAACACCGGGGCATTTGCGAGCAAGTACACCCTTGATCCCGAAAAGAAAGTCGAACTCTCGCCCGAGCGCCGCAAAGACGTCCTGCTCACCATTAAAGAAGAGGCGATTACCCTCAAAAAGAAGGGCTATACTGTCGCCATTAACCTCTTTGCCGAAGATAAGAGCCAGACTGCCGAAGCCACTGATTGGTCTTTCTGGCAACACAACCAACCGTTTAATTCCACCGCGACCCCAGTGGTCACCGAATTCATTGCCAGCCTTCCGGCCGAAGGCATTGCATTCTGGCTCTTTGACAAATAGCTCCTTATTTCTTAGGTGCTTTTTGCCCCTTTTGGCGAGCCTCGCTTAGACCAATGGCCACGGCCTGCTTCTTACTGGTTACTTTTTTATTGCTTTGGCCGCTTTTGAGTTCGCCTTTTTTGAACTTTTTGATTGCTGCATGGACTGTTTCTTGCGCAACTTTACTATTCTTGGTCATAGTTACAAACCTCCTTACTAATCACAATCGAGCGCGGTGGCGCGCAGCTTTGTTTTGGGAGTAAGTTTGGCAATCTTCTGCCGCAGCGAAGTGGCAATTGGATGACACCCACAGTAGTGGGCATGGGCTTCATGCCATTCAAGATATTGCTTAGGAGTAGGTTTTTGTGGCAATGGGTTTGCCTCGTGCCATGTTTTGTTCATGTCTCGCCCTCCTGCATTAGCTCCTTCTATTGTAACAAATTGCAGCAAGGCATAAGTATTTTTACAACAGCGTACCGAAGTAATACCAGAAGTGTTTTAAGATCAAAAAGATCATCACAATAAACCAAATACCAAGGATATCGCCATGGTGACGCTGGATAAAGGCAACAAATCCTTTGAGGCGTGGCGGCGTTGGTAAATTCCCAGTGCGCAAGTTATACAGAGTGATATACCAGAACAAGGGCATGGTCACGCTCCACACCACCATGCAGTAAATACATAAGGCATTAATATTGTAGACACTTTGGTACGCCAGCCAGTGGATGAAAACTACCCCAAATACTGCTCCGGCATTCAAAGCCAGCCAGTACCAGCGCTTATAGGTTGCCCCGGCCAATAGACCCATGCCCGCAGTGAGCACCATGGCAAATGCCGCAATACCAATAAACATGTTCGGGAAGCCAAATGCTTCGGCCTGATGGGTGCTCGCGACTGACACGCAGCTAATTACTGGGTTAATACTGCATATGGGCGTAAAATCGGGATCCTTGAGCACTTTGAACTTATCAATACTCAAGATAATGGCGGCCAGCATGCCAATGATGCCACCAATAATTAACAGATAGGGCATCATCTGCTCTAGTGACCTTTTGCGAAGGGTTGCGGCTTTGTGTTTCATTATTATTCACTCTCTCCTTTTTCGACAATCAGCCGGGACAATGCGGAAGCTTCAGCAGGTTTGGGTTTAGGAAATTGCAAAGCCGTAAGGTTATCCTTTGCATAGGTAATTGCCCAAATGACTGCCAGTACGCCAGCGGTAATAAGTACATTTTGCCACACTGCGGTCGTTCCCCGCAATGCCAGATGCAGTACAAAGACTACCAAGGCATGCATGCCATAGACAAAAAGACTGTTCCGACCAAGGGTATCAAACGCGCCACGAGTCCAGCGCTGAATAGTGGTGGCATGGACCTCGCACCACACATACGCGGCGCTGAACCATAGGATAAAAGCGGCAATTCGGCCTGGTTCCATAGTCCATTTTTCTAAGTGATGCCACACGGCAGTATTCCATGCGTCCCAGGCATGAGTGAAGCCAACCAGCCAGGGCGCCAGAGAGGCGCTGTGAGCATTGAGCTCGGAAAGAATAAACACACTTGCGTAGCTGACCACAAACGTCGCCCCCGCTGCCCCATACAGAAGCCTACGGGCCAGGAGCTGCTGCCCAGGTTGCCAGGCCAGTACTTTAGCCTGGAGAGTATCCCAATAGAAGCCGGCCAGCATGCCACCAAAGAAAATCGTCTGCCAAGCAAGATCAAAACCCTCTTGACCGCGTTGCGTCCACAGCGCAATACTGGCAGGCACCACCAGCCACCATTTACCCTTGGCCAACAAATAAAAGACAAATGGCGCGGCCACCATAAAGACCACGTAATGGGGCAGGAAGTCGGCCCAGCCAAAGGAATACTGCAAAGTAAGCGTCTGTTGCACTATCTGAGGCCAATGAATCACGCTTGGCAATCCATACTTAATACCAGTATCGCCGCTGGCCACGGCCCAATAGGTAAAGAGGAGGGTCAACGCCGCCGAACACACATACAGTACTGAGGCGCGGCGCCACAATTTACGAAATATAAAGCCAAAACTCGCGCCCTTGAGTAACTTCTTACGATAGATGTAAGCCACCAAGAGTCCGGAGATAAAGAAGAAGCCCTCGGCTGCTGACACCCACAAGCGCCCCCGACCGGTAATAAAATCAAAACCACTTGGATAAAGCTCAACATGATCAACAATGATAATGAAGAGAAAGTACCCTCGCAGGAAATCTAAAGTAGTTAGCCTCTTCTTGATTAAGCTCACGGTTAAACGATAGTCCCTCTCACTGAGTCTCAGCTGAAATTAATATCGAGATTTGCTGCGGATCGCAAAGCCTTTCACCACTTTACCATCTAACAGCAGATGGCTAAAGTACCCCACCACTGCGGCGCCATAGACCACAATCGTGACTGGCAGTATGCCTTGGTTATGAAGATAGGGCACGACCACAATCGGCAGCGGCACGAGTACCATGGCCAAAAAGGAATGCGTCCAACCTCGATGGTGGCCAACAATAGGCGTCATGGCTAGAAGGCCAAGATAGGCCGCAGCTTCAAACCGGCCAGTGGCAATGAGCACAATATCAGTCAGAAAAGCCAAGCCAAAGAAGATATTTTGACCCACTGAGTTAGTATCCACATCCGGCCACAGACCAAAGAGCACGCCAATGACAAGTAAACCAGCCGGGATTTGCCAACCACCCAGAATATGCTCGGCTTGATGCACGAAACCGTTGGAGCTCAACAGTGCCATGCCACCAATATAGATACCGGTGCAGATCACCGCGCCCACAATATGTCCTCTGTAGCCAGCCATGTAATCATTATAGGCCGGCGCTCACCGCCAGTGCAAGTAAGGGTTACGGTTTACGCGAAGTACGCCATTGCCAAATATACACGGCCAGACCAGCCAACACTGCGACCACTCCAGTACTAAATAAGGGCAATCTGACCCCAGTCTCGGGCAAGGTCTGCACACCAGCCGGGGTAAGCGTACTGGCCGTCTTTGGTACTGGTTCACATTTCTTGGCGCCAGCATGCAGAACGCTCAGTTGCTGCGTACCATACGAAAGATTGGCATCGTACATACATTGGGGCAACTTCACCTTAAGGGTATGGAGTCCCGGCCCAAAAATGCCACTGGTCTGACTAAAAACGGCTGTCTCGGCCGACTGGCGTACCGTCAGAGTAAGTGCTTGCCGGCAATCTGACGGCCCTTTTACCTCAAATTTGGCCGAGAGTGTGCCGTTGGCCCCAAGGACGAATTGGCCGGTTGCACCCGTGACATTAGGCGCGCCAAGGGCTTGCGCACGGCAATCTGCGGCTGCGAAAAGAGTATCAGGAACAAGGTGCGCCCACAAAAGACTACCCACAACCACCCCGGTTATAAGCACGCGTTTGCGGCAAAATCTCATAGCTTCCAAACTCCGCGCTTCTATTTCTTGTAGTGTACCCCAGGGTTATACGCGCTGCAAGACACGAGCACCGACCAGCTGCTCAACAGACAACATTTCATGGGCTTCAATACAGTCAATTGCCCGGCGGCGGCCAGCTTGGAATTCCAGAATAAGACTTTGCCTCAAGGCCGCATTCAAGCGAGTCACCCGTCCGATCGCCTGAATAAAATCACCCGTGAACCCTAAGTACTTCTGATAAGAACGGAGCTGCCGTTCTGGTTTTTGCGTTCGCCAGTTTAAAACATAATTATCCCACTGATCTAAAATCTTAATAAGGACGGCTGGGGATCCAGTGGCCAAAAGTCCCCTAAGATGTATCCCATATTCCAACAACTTACCCTCATCGCCGGGAAAACGTACTTCATCCCGTATAGGATTGGTAAGCTCGGCTACCAAACCGCTGGCTTCATCGCCATATTCTTGCCCAATCTGGGCAAATGCTTCCTGGCGGATAGCCTGCTCGGACATTCCATGCGATGACACTTCACCGTCGCTGAGCACGGTAATAAGCACCTCTGGACGATCTTCGACCGTGTCATGCAAAAGAGCTGCGACTAGCATGTCCCGATCAGTCACGCCCAGCGAAAGCATTTTATGCACAATACGGTAGGCATGGGCAGTATGCGTCTTATCACCATCACTCCGTTTCTGGCCAGCATGAATAATATTGATCACTTCAGCTGCCCGAAACACAGTCATTTTATCTGACCAGCTCATTGTCTCTATGTCAGCAACTTTTTCCATAAGGCTTCGTTGGAGTGCCAAAGAACCCCCGTCTGCCTCGACTTCAAGAATCTCCCTCGTGGCAACGTGGGTGGCTGGCGAAATTTCTCCGGAATTAGTAAAAGGCGCCAGAGTTAATTCCGGCGCCGCGTTGCTGGCTTTATACATAATCGGTATGTAAACTATGATACGAAAATGCTGAGGATGCGTCAAGGATAAAGCTTATGGATATTTTCTACAACAATTAACAGAGGTGATATAATTTTGCGCACCTGGTCACTATAAGGTACTGTAGCTGCAAGAGCGCGCCAAAAGGTAGCGCTTTTTAAGTACAAAAGGACCGTTTATGCCACGACTTCCACGGCCAGGATCAGATACCGGCGCATGGGGTGAATTGCTCAATAACTTTCTGGGGTACGAGCACAATAGCGATGGCACGCATAAAACCACTGTTGCGCCTGTACAGTCAGTCGCCGGCCGAGTAGGACAAGTAACGCTTACAAAAAGCGATATTGCCAACCTCGCAAGCGACCTGGCTGTTCGTCCTCTAAGCCGCGGCAGCTGGGTAGCCCAAACTGCCTATGCCCTAAACGATATTGTGGTCGCTCACGGGGCAGCCTGGCGTTGCAAAACTGCTCACACCTCAAGCAATGTCTTTCAGAGCCAAGTGGCAAGTGGTTTCTGGGAACAGTGGGGCCAACGTCAGACGTGGGTAAACATTATGGATCCGCCCTATGGCGCAAAAGTGGACGGCAGCAACAATGACGCAGCCGCTCTACAGGCGGCCATAGATGCTGTGTCTCTAGTGGGTGGGGGAACTATCTATATTCCAGCTGGCTACTGCATGGTGGGCAGCACCATTGTGCTCAAGAAGCATGTATGGCTACGGGGCGCCGGCATGTTTGGCAGTACACTTAAATTACTTCCAGGGGCCAACTGCACGGTCATTAAAAATTACGTCAGCAGCAATGGTATTGAGGCAAATGCTGACTTCTGTGGCATTTTTGACCTGACTATTGACGGCAACAAGGCCAGCCAGGGAAGTGGCAATTATCACGGCATTCAATTTGCCACCAATCCTTTGACAACAGCAGCCACCAATGACAGCTTCTTTGACATGCATCACACTGTGCAGAATGTCCGCGTCTACAAGCCCAAAGGCGACGGTATTAGCCTCAGCGGTCGCAGCGAAACCCGGCTCGAAAATACTTATGTTGCATTTCCAGATGGGCGAGGTATCGTCACCTCATTTGATACCCACCTCAATAATTGCGCCATTGAAGGCTCGGGACTCGAAGGGATCTCCATCCAAAACGGCAGCGTCAGAGTGGTCAACAGTAAAGTATGGGCGGCAGGCCAAGTCGCGGCCAGTAGTGGGTGTGGCTTCCGCGTTACTTCTCCTGGGGGAGTATCAATTACAAACTGCGAAGCTCAAAACAATCTTGCACAAGGCTTTCTTTTAGAAAACACCAGTCGCATCACCCTTAGCGGCGTAGTAGCGGACAGCAATAACCTCAGCAACAATGGGTACGCGGGCATCGAACTTGCCAACACGCATTACAGTGTGCTCCACGCAATTGCCATGCAGGGCACCCAAAATGGCATACAAATTGGCCACCAAGACAATGCCCTGAAACTCAGCAATGGAGCAAACAATAACACTATTGAAATGAGCCACTCAGCTATAAGTCCGGCGACCATTGGCCCGTTTGCCCCAAGTGGCACGAGTTACTTGGATAATTTCATCATCGCTAACGGCAGCGTACTTTCAACCAGCGGTGGTGGGGTAGTAGCCGACGCCACTGACACGGCCAAGGGTGTCGTCCAATTGACTGGCGATTTGAGTGGCACAGCCAGTGCACCCACTGTGCCCACCAAGGTGAGCAAAGCCGGGGACAGTATGACCGGCAGCTTAACTGTCAAAGGAACAGCCAGTCAAATAATCTTTGATACTAAAACCACCAGCAGCGGCAATGCGCTCACCATTGATCAATTTGGCAATACCACTGCGTATCAAAAACTTGCTGTGGGCGGCCTCAATGCGCCCTCAATCCTCAGCGTGAACGGGTCACTAGGCTTTGGCTCTGTCACGACAACCACGACTAACCTGACGCTTTCAACCAGCCATGCTATTGTCTTGGCCAATGCCACAAGTGGACCGCTCACCATCACTTTGCCAGCCGTGAGCGGCGTGGGTGGACGTCTTTACTTCATTAAGAAAAGTGATGCCACCAGTAATAGCGTGACTGTCAGCACTACAAGTGGGCAGCCACTAGATAGTACGCAAACGAGCCTGAGTCTTTTGTACCAGAACGACTATCTTTTACTGGCCTGCGACAGTAGCGCGGGGTGGCGAGTGTTTGGCGCTTCTATTGTTACCGCACCGCTCACCGTAAAGGGGAGTATTACGACAAGCATTGTTACCAAAGCCACCAATTACACGCTCACCGCCAGCGATGCCACTGTGCTCGCCGATACAAGCTCCAGCGGCATTAGCCTCACCCTGCCCACTGCGGTGAATTGCCCGGGGCGACATCATACGATTAAAGACTGGAAAGGTACGGCAGCGACTCATGCCATACTCGTGACCACCACCAACGGTCAAACCATTGATAGCACTGCCACCCAGAACATTACGCAAAACTTCGGGTATGCCACCTACGTATCCGACGGCGCGAACTGGGTGACCGTAACTTGAAACTATGGTCATAAGATGATATAATTATAGTCAATCCACCCCTTATGAACCGTCGATTTTCCATTCACGCCATTCAGCCTTTTTTACAGCGCGTCGCCAAAGATAGCCTGTTTCGCAATTCCTTCTTTTTGATGGCCAGTACCGGAATCATTTCGGCACTAGGGTTTGCCTTTTGGGTACTCTGCGCCCAGCTTTATAGCCCTGTCCAAGTTGGTTTAGCCGCGTCGCTCATCTCGGCCACCTCGCTGGTAACCAATTTAAGTTTTCTGGGCTTCACGGCCACCCTTATCCGCTATCTTCCACAGGCACCTCGCAAATCAGCGTACGTCAGCACGGCCATTATTGTCACTTCCTGTGCGGCCATAATTCTGGGCACGCTCTTTCTATTGAGCCTTCGCGCTTTTCTACCCCAACTCACCCAGGAGCAGAGCTATCCACTCTTTTGGCCGCTCGTAGCGCTCTATATTGTTATGACTACCGTGGCCGCCCTATGCGACAGTCTCTTTATTGCCGAACGCGCCGCCCAAAACGTGTTGTTCAAAAACATCGTCTTCAGCAGTGTCAAAATTGCCTTGCCGATCTTTCTGGTTGGGCTTGGCTTCTGGGGAATCTTTCTTGCCACCGCAGCAGGTGTGGCTGCCAGCTTAGTGGCCAGTATTATCCTGGCCTACCGGCGTGGCATACGCTTTGAAGCGCGTCTTGACCGCCAAGTTATTGCCGAAACCAAACATTTCGCCACTGGCAATTACTTGGGTAATATCTTCGGCGCACTTCCCGCTACGCTTTTACCTTTGCTCGTTGCCGCAAAACTGGGAAGCGAAGCAGCAGCCTTTTTTTACATGCCAATGATGATCGCCACACTGCTGACAATTATCCCCAGTGCGGCAGCCCAATCCTTAATGGCCGAAGCATCGCACACTCAAGAAAAGCTTTTTATCCATAGCAAGCGCGCACTATTGGGCGTCTTTAACCTACTTGTTCCAGCAGTGATTATTGTCTGCATTGCCGGCGCAACCATTCTGAGTATCTTTGGTCAAAACTATTCAGACCAAGGCCTTCTGTTACTCCAGTTACTTGCCGTGGCCAGTTTCTGTAGTGCCATAAATTATATTGGCGATACCATGTTGGCTATCCGCAAACGCATGAAAGCCTATGTGTGCATGAATGCCCTCAACTCCCTGCTCGTGCTAAGTAGCGTATTCGCATGCATGAGTCGTTGGGGACTTGCGGGCGTGGGAATCGGCTGGCTATTAGGTCAGCTCGCCACCATGCTTATATACTTGGCATATTTTGGTCGCCAGGAACTACAGTTAGCTCGTCAGCATGCGGCAACGCGGCAAGTGTCTGAATCGCAATAGCGTCCCAAGAGAATTCAGTCGCATACTCCAACGCTCGTTCCTGCCACTTGGCCAGCGAGGGGGACGTGACGCTCCGCCGCAGGGCATTGGTAAGTCCGGCTGGCTCCTGAGCGTTATACCAAAATCCAACTTCTTCAGGAATATCCACCAAAGCGCCAAGCCTCGGTGCGACGACTGGCGTGCCAAAGGATAAGGCGGTCATCACCGTGGCGCTGGTGGTCACTTCCTTAAAAGGGAACGCCGCCACATCAGCAGCGGCAAAATAGATCTGAAGCTGTTCATCAGCAATAAACTGGATACGCAACACCACATTCTTGCCAAAGGCAGCCTGAAACGCGCCCAATTGCCGCACTGTCTTGAGTGAATCGCACTTGCCGGCAATAATCAGGTAGAGTTCGGGGTGGGTTTTGTGCAGATCTTCAAAACTGCGCTGGAGGGCTGGTAAATTTTTGTATGGTTCAATACGGCCAAAAAAGAGTACCACTCGTGCCGAAAGAGGAATGCCCAATTCTTTGCGCGCCGTCGCTTGGCTTATAGTGTGTTCGTACACATCCACATAGCTTCCTTGCGGCACAACTACCGCACGGGCAGTGGAAATGCCCCGAGCCTTAAGCTCTGCCAAAGTAGCCGAAGAATGCACGATCAAACGGTCAGCTCGAGCTGCCAAAAAGCGGCGCGCCTGCACATCCTGCAGAAATTGAGGGCTGTGCGGCATGACATTGTGCACGGTCCACACCAGCTTAAAGCCCAGGATTTTTAACCACCAGATGCAGCCCATAAAGTAAACTTGCATCAGCGCGCGGCCAGCGCTCCCCAGCCAAGGCAGCTTGAACAGATAGACCCAATGCAGATGAAAGGTGCGGTACCCATGACTGCGGTAGTAAAAGGCCATCCACGGAAACGCCAGCACATTCAGCGTATGTGAGCCTGTAGGTCCGTCCAAATAATCGACCGTGTGCCCCATCTCTCGCAGCGGCTGGTACAGCAACTCCTGGTACGGAACTGTATCTTTAGGGAAGGCGACTATTTTCATACACGCACCACCTCTCTCAATACGCCAAAGGCGTAGACAAAATGTTTTTGCAGCACCAGTAAAGGCCGGTGCGAAATATTTTTAACAAAAGGAATAAGAATAAGGAACGGGTATGGCCAAAACCACCAGGTGAGGGGGAGGCCCAGAATAAAAAGGGGATAGATAATTGCCGTGCTATCGTGAGTGAGCAGCTCCCGCCAGCGGGAAGGATGCTTTTTGTAAAGCCGCGCTCGGGCCACACCATACAAGTAGGAGCGGCGGATGTTTTCGCTGGTATTCCCCCAGTCATGGGAGACCTTGGCCGTGGGGGCAAAGCGCACTTTGTAGCCAGCATCATTAACCCGCCAGCTAAAATCAACATCAGAACCGTAATCAAAACGCGTATCAAATCCGCCTATTTTGTCAAAAAGTTCCCTAGTAAAGGCGAGATTAATAGTAGGACATTCACGAATATACTTGGTGTGCCGATGGGCCCCTTCACGCACCTGCACCGTGCCCGCACCCCGAGCCGTAGTCGTGCCGGCCACAATTGATTCATTTTCTTGAAGAATGGGATGGAGCAGCGCGCTCAGCCAGCCTTTGGCTGGAATACAATTGGCATCTGTAAAGGCAATAATATCGCCGTTAGCTTCGGCAACACCTCGGTTACGTTGTTCAGGAATAGTAATCGACTTGCCGAGAACTGGGGGAAAATCCACCCAGGTGACGGTCGGAAATGCCTGGTGGATAGCTTCAAGTTTGCCAGCCGAGGCATCAATCACCACAACTTCGTAGGCCAGGGGGGAATCAATATGACGGAGCGCAGTCAGTGTCTCGGCCAAACCTTGGTCGTTCTTACTGACAATAACAATGGATAGGCGCGGTAGTTTCATTATTTGTAGACCTGAGCCCCACCGTTAGCATATAGGATGTTCTTCTCATTTTTCAAGAAGACTTGAGGAAATTCATACGTGTACACCTGTGAAGATTTACCACTTGCTGCCACACCAACCTGAATATTGGTCGTTGTCGCAAAGACATACCCACCACGGCTTACCGTGTCCGGCGTCACGTCCGTCAATGCGCCTTGGTTCAACGTGGTATGGCTAGTCAGAATTAATTGGGCATAGCGATCAGCATAAATCACAGTGCCAGCTTGAAAGTTTTTGTCCAACCACTGAGCAGCAGCGGCGTCTTGCTGCTGGGTATAGAATCGCTGGTAATCAGCCCCCTGGTTATGAAGGTTAGCCGTGGGGGTACCGCCAACCACAAAAGCCAGCAACCCGCTAGCAAACAGGAACGCAAATCCGACAACGCCGAGCAGTCCACTATGAACCGCCCGTTCCGCGCGACGCCCAAGTAGCCAGGCAATTGCCAGCACAGCCGGTAGGGCCACGAACATCAGACACTGCTGATTCAAGCGGCTCACGTTATAAAATGTTTCAATCTGAGGAAAGATATGAGCAAGCGCAAAAAGCAGCAGGGCGGCTCCACCGATCAAAGAAAACTCAACATATTGCTGTTCGCGCTGAAGTCGAGCTCTCCAACCAAATAAGGCAATACCTATCAAGCCCGCAATCCACCAGCCCATGCGCACCAACGCGTCACCGACTTCGGTCACATGTTGTAGTGCGGGCCAACGAGCAGCAAGCTCGGCAGGCTGCCGCGCGGCCACGCCCTGGTTGGTGGCATCATAATATGAAAGATACGGCCGTTTAGTGTCATACTGCGCGCCAATATGCGCCAAGTACTCTTCGGTAGAAGCGGGCGCTGAATCATGTTTCACATATTTCTGCTTCAGACTCTCTACCGAAAGTGTCCCGTGTTGTGCGGCCACATAGGCGGCGCTCATCTGCGTCACTGGTCCATACCAGACCAGCGCACCAAGGATCATACCCACCACGGCCCAGCCACTCACGTATCTGCGTAGTGGCCGACGATGCACCAGACGGCCAGCCAACCAGGCCAGGCCGAACAAAATAATGGCTACATACAGCGTGCTGTAATGCGTCACCACCAACGCTGCCACAGAAAGCACCATAAGGCTTGTGCGGCTTCGGCCAACTCTTTTGGGCTGTAACATGGCGTAGGTAAGCGTGGCAAAAAAGAGGAAGCCCAATTGCTGGCGCACCATGCCGGCAAATTGTTGCATAAAAGCAAATTGCGAAATAAATACAGCTGCGGCAATAAACGCCCAGCGCTGTTTGGCAAATTGGCTATACATCAGATATAGCAGTGGCGGCACTAAGCTAAAGAGAATCGGGAAGAAGACCTTCAAGACCGCCAGACCGCTGAGTCCGCTCACACTGGCCAGGCCCGCCGGGAGGGTCGTAAGACTCAACATCGCATTGTAGGGTGTATGGGTAATTACCCACGCACCTGCAGCCTGAGTTGCTTGCAGTACGGCGTATTCCTGCTGAATATCCCAGCCAAACACAAAACTGCTGCGCAAGCTGTAGGCCCATACCAAAGCCAGGCTGACCGCAAATAAAGTAAGTGGCGCCGCGCTTTTAGGAAGTGTGCGAAGCCGTGCGCTCACAAAGAGCAACGCGCCAAGACCGAGTAGCAATGACACCGCGCTCATTGCCGATGAGTAGCCGTTATTCAGCAAACCCGTGCCCACAAAAATTCCCAGCAGCATCAGAGGCAAGGTCAACCCAAGCACCCAGGCATCCCATTTGAGGCGCGGGGACTTGTAGTTATGAGAGGCGAAGGGCATCCGCAGGGCGAAGGGCACAAGAAGTATAACGCTCGCCAAAACCGCGAGGCTCAGTGGCCAGGGGTCAAGCGGGCGAGTCACTCCAATTTGTGGGCCTATAATCGCGGCGAGGAATGTTACCAAAAGGAGCCACCCAAGGCCCAGCGGCGCCCATAACACTAGTCTGGCTATCCCAGAGGTTATTTGCAATTGCAGACGGAGTATCCTGGCCAGAAGGTAACCAGGCAAGAACACAACCATTAGGGCTAACGGTAAGTGAAATAGATCACCGCCCTCAAGCCGAGCGACAACTGCAGCGCCCAGTAATCCTGCAAGCAAAATGGCGTGTCGCCAGCGTCCAGATATGCACTTCGTGAGAGCCCAGATAATACCCACGAGCCGAGCTGATTCCTCGGCCAATTGCATAATGGCATAGAGCGCATATTCAGGATTCCGGAAACGGATCGCTGCCATTGTCCACCAGCTATACAGGCCGAGTGGCATCACGAAAACCACGGGCAATGCCCACCAGCCAATCATGCTTCCAAGTATAGCGCTCATTACTGCAAAAAAGACAGGGAAAGGAAAGAGCGGCACCATCTTACCCAGATGACGGTAATAGGTGACTGTATCATCTTGGCGACCAAATATTTTTTTAAGATAGGCCAGGAACGAAGGCATGTACTCATGCTGGATCTTGGCTTGAGGATTATACACAAAATGGTCAGTCGGATACGTACGGCGCAAACGATGGCAAATCTCAACATCTTCGGCGGCCCGAATGGCCAAATCATAGCCACCAGCAAATCGCAGTTTCTTAGTAGGAAACGCACAGTTAGCACCATAGATTTCCTGCACTGGCAGTGGTTCGCCATCTTGGCGATTCACCTGGGCAAACTTATCTTTCACATAGGCCTTCAGACGGGCAAACGGGGAGCTGGCCTGGCCGAGAGCCACATCCGCTGGTCGGCCATAGCCAGACCGAAAGACATAGCGCTGAGCCAAAGTTTTAAGGCGAGCAGGTTCAATGCGGCCGCCCACACCCAGAACTTCATCATCTTGCAAGGATTGCTCAAGCTCTTTAAGCCAGTTGGGATCAGCAATGCAGTCATCATCAATAAAGGCCACCCACTTACCTCTAGCTTCTTGCAAGCCAGTATTACGAGCCGTGGAAATACCTTTGTTTGGGTGGTAGCTTACCAGGCGAACGCTACGGAACGAACGAACTACTTTTGCCGTCTCATCCGTCGAGCCATCGTCAATGACAATAATCTCGTAATCAGCTTTGGGATACTGCTGGGCGCGCAACGATTTAAGCGTCTCGCGAATACGAGCACTTCCATTAAAGGTGCAGACAATAACGCTAAATTTCTTAGCACTCATGACTGCTTCCCCTGAGCATAAAGCCGTTCAATCTGGGCCACTACTCGGCCAATAGTGCGCGGACGCCGAATCTTTTCATATTCAGCAACAAGCTGCGCAGCATGGGCAGGCTCAGTAAGAAAGAGACTCAGTTGAGTAGCAAGGGCTCCGGCATTTGCTGGCGGTACCAATGCCTCAGTACCATCAAGTGTCTCCTTTAGACCACCAAGAGCCGAGGCAATCACTGGCGTCCGATACGTCAAGGCCTGATTCAGCACGCCACTTTGTTCCAGATTGGTATAAGGAAGGACAACAACCGAGGCCCGAGTAAACCATTGGGCTACTTGAGCGTCGGGCACATAGGCAGTAAAAATCACGGCACGCTTGAGCCGCCGGGCACGCACCAGTTCATGCAGACTTGCTTCGTAGCGGTGGTCATAACGTTCAAACCACTTAAAAAGACCGGGCTTACGCGTGCGGACTGAACCGGCAATCACTAAGCGGGCAGTTTTAAGATGGGGGTCAGTGCGGCGAGCAATGTCAAACGCCTTAATAAGATGGTCAATTCCTTTGTCGACATGAATAAACCCAAAAAAGAGTACAACTGGCTTACCCGCAATGTCAAACATTTCGTCCAGTTCGGCTGGAGGTGTCTTTTTTAACGAGGGTGCATACAGCGGATGAGGGATCATAGTCACACGTTCACGCGGCACGCGGCACTCCTGCACTAAAAGCGCCGCCGCTTCGTAAGTGTGGACGGTGATCATATCAATCCCCTTGGCAATAAGCCGGTAGTACCACAGGCCGGCCCGGCCCAGCAGGGCAGTTTCGCGTTTGACTTCATGAAACGTCACTACTACTCGGCAACCTAAGCGCCACCGGGCCAATGCCAGGAGCACCCACAGAGTAAACGAACCCAGGCCATAGGCCGGAATCGCATATTGGACATGCACCACTTCAGGCCGCACCTTCCGTAACTGTTGCCAGGCACGCCGCATTCGCCAAGGCAGCAAGCTAAAATCATCAGGGGTCATGATCGACACTTGGTGGTGACGACGCAGTTTACTTATAAATTGCGCGCTATAGCTGGCTAAGCCATCTTTTTGGGGCAAATAGGGAGTAATCCACAAGAGATTCATAAGCCAAAGGCCTCCTCGGTGCGAGTCGCCACAACTTGCCATTCGTATTGCTCAATGCCTTGAGTAGGCCGGAAAGTGTCACGAGACTGAAGCACGGCCAGAATCTGCGCAGCCAGAGCCTCTGGTGTGGGTTCAGCCAATGCACCATTCACGCCTGGCGTAATCAAATCACGGGCCGCATTGTGCGGATGGGGAGTAGTGATAACTGGCAAGCCAGCCGCATTGGCTTCAACCACAACCAGCCCAAACCCCTCACGCACCGTTGGATGAACCATTAGTTTTGAAGCTTTCATCAGTCCATAGACCTGTTGGTCGTCTTCGATGTTATCAAAAATAATCACACGCTTTTGAAGCCCTAGCTCGGCAATAAGTTGCTGCAGCGTCTCTTTTTCTGGACCACGGCCAATAATATGGCACTTCAGTTCGGGCTTCGCTTTGCCCAAGATTGCCACTGCACGTACCAGTTGATCAACATTTTTATGGTCAAGCAAACGACCCACAAAAACCAGATCGCTTACTTCGACAGCAGGCTCGGCAGCGGCAATCGCGGCAATATTTGCGCCAAGAGGAACGGTCATAATCTTTTTTTTGCTGCCGTTTTGGCGCAAGCGGGTAGTGGTATGCGGCGAAATGGCAATAATCATATCTGGTAATTGCATGGCCAGCCATTCAATAGCCCAAGCAATAGTGCCTGGCAAGCGGCCAATATAGGCTTGCCATGTCTCACGACTAGTTACTTCTAGCCAAGTGGCATACAGGGTTCGGTGCTTGAGCCACGTCACCACACGGATACTAAAAAGCGGGAAAAAAGGCATATGATCTACATCAATCACATCAAACTTTACAAAGAGCAACTTAAGCCCGGCCAACCCAAACATAATCGCCTGCAGCATTGAACGCCGCCCCTTATGGTACAAAGGATAAAACCGGCTCAAGGCGTGATAGTGCACACCTTCATGGATAATTGTTTTGGAGCCCTGCCACCATTGCATGGTATAAATATGCACCTCACGATCGTCGTTCACCAGGCGAGTGGCAATTTCATACAGTCGCTTTTCCTTGCCGCCCTTGTGATAGGGAAGTACGGCGTCAGCCACAAAGACTACTTGGCGCTTACGTGTGGCTGGCGGTCGCCATCGCAAACTTGTCAAAAACACCTTAAAAATGCGCAATCCATCTTGCAATGGGTGCAGACTCGATTTACCAGCCCGCGCATCATAAGAAATAGGCACTGAATAAATACCTTCACCCAAGCGGGCCATTTTGGTAATCATTTCCATTTCAATTGCAAAACCAGCTGAGCCCAAATGCGGGCGTAACCGCTCCAGGGTTGCCCGTGACCAGGCAAAATAGCCAGTTAACACGTCGGTTGTCGCAACATGGTAGGCGGTGCGCACTAGGCGTGAAAAAAGACGATTGCCAATCCGGTTCGCTGTTGCCATTGAACCTTCGTTGATGCGTCCGTGCATACGTGAACCAATTACCACGTTGCAAAAGCCCGAACGTAGTGGTTCCAACAAACGCAATAATTCCTGGGAGCGGTAGGTGGCATCACCATCAAGCATGGCCACGTATTCTGTGTCGCGCATCAGATTGGCAAAGCCAGTACGCAAGGCATTGCCCTTGCCCTTAACTGACTCCTTAATCACGCGGGCGCCTGCCTGGCGAGCAATTTCAGCCGTGGCATCTGTTGAGTTATTATCAATCACCAGCACATCTAGAATGTAGCCTTGGCGACGAAGTTGGGTACGGGGAAAGTTCTTAATAACTTCGCCAATGCCATCTGCCTCGTTGTAACAAGGGATGATCACAGTGACACGCTTCATCGCGCCGCTCCATTCACCCAGAACTGGATACTCTGACCTAATTCTGGCAAGGTCACTACAATGCGCTGACGGTTCTCAACTTCCGAAGGGACAAGAGCCATTTCCTGCGTGGTTGGCATTCCAGCCTCAAGCGCCAATTGGCCACTACTGATCATTTCCTTGCCCTTAGCGCCCTCAATAAACACCTCATAATAATACGGGTGACTCTGGTGATTGCTCTTGGCCCAGAATCCAAAAGCATAGGGCTTCCCAGGCGCAATGGTTTGCGGCAGTTCATTGGGATTAGTAAATGCCAGCTGTACAAACGGCTGCGTGCGAGGTTGTGATGCAGCCCACACTCGCGCCAGATTATGGCGGAAAAGAATGCCCGCACTAAGAGTCACTATGCTGAAAATGAATATGACTGTTGCAGTGCTGGAAATTTTGCCCATGTGCCCTTCACAGGTTCTACTGTTCTGTCCCCAGGGCCCACCGGAAAGCGCAGGATTAGATTTAAGAGTATTGTAACCTAAGTTTCCAATTTTGGCAATTAGATTACACCGTATATGAGTTTAAGTTTTTCTATTGCAGCTGGTCACAATGCGTTATGATGTGCGTATGCAAACAATTGGTGACATCTACAAAGCTGGTGGTATCCTTATTCAAGACCGCAAATTACTCTTTGCTCGCACAGAAGGTTCGGGCATTTTTATTGACCCAGGAGGTCAACTAGAAGCAGGGGAAACCGCCCCCCAGGCCTTGGTGCGTGAACTGCACGAAGAGTTAGGTATTACCGTGAACGAAGCTGATTTGGAAGAGTTTGGCGAATACACAGCCGAAGCCGCCAACCATCCTGGCCGCATTGTGCACATG
>Ga0075365_10000035_pt1 | contig 50425 bp, 60 predicted proteins | sample EndMetdeltDD1765_FD_71387 | JGI IMG/M metagenome (GOLD analysis project Ga0075365, IMG submission 71387) | Populus endosphere microbial communities from Tennessee, USA - Endosphere MetaG P. deltoides DD176-5 | ecosystem: Host-associated > Plants > Roots > Endosphere | place: USA: Tennessee... | reverse complement strand
CTGCGTGTACACGCAGTCCAAGAGCGAGGTCAACCGCCTGAAGGCCAAGTACGTCGGGCAGGGCCCGGTGGACAAGGCTGCGCTCCGGAGTGACGTCATGCAGGCGCAGCCGGTGGCGCTGTGGCTGGTGGCCCTCCTCGCGCTCGCCCCGCTGTGGACCGTGATCGCAGTGATGAAGCTGATCGGCTTCTTGATCGGGCTGGCCCTGATTCTGCTGCTGGTGCTGCTCCTGGTGGGTGGGGGATACCTCGGCTACAAGGCCGCCAAGAAGCGGAACATCCTCTAGCTTCTAGGGAGGACCCTCTCAAAGCGGAGGACGGAAAGGTTTACTATACTTTCCGTCCTCCGCGCCCGGTGCTACAGCGGTTCTGTAGCAAAAAAACTGAGATGATAACATTTTGTCGTCTCAGTTTTTTTATAGAAAATAATATTATTTTGCTTGGTTACGACGGAACTTCCTAGCAAGCAGAGTCGTAAAAATAGCGATAATAACTGCTAAAAGAAGCGAGCCAGGAACAACAAAGCTTGGCTCGGTGAGAAGCATTCCTGTATTTGGGGCCGCTGGCGTAGCGGTCTGACCCGTGGTACAGCCTTGCTGATAAGGACCACAACTGTAGGTACCCGTTCCATACGCCTGAGCAAAAAAGGCGGGGGTTTGAATAACCGTATTCGTAACCGATAGCATACTATTAGTAAAAAGCATGAGAGGAAAAAAGGCAATAGGATTGGCTTATACGACGATGCCAGATAATAACGTGGGAGATGGCGTCCTTCCGGGGAAGGACGCCTAAAACGGATACCCGCTCCATCTCCTGTTCGCCTCTAGGCAAACATGCACTCAAACTTCTTTACCGCGGTGCTGAGGTCTCCGAAGACGAAGCCCTTGACTGAGGTGTGAGAAGTGCCCGTGGTGAGTGCCATGACGAGGGGGATGCAACCTTTGTGCACCCGACGTCTCAGATCGGTGATCTCGCTGCCGACTATCGGCGTGCCGAAGGGGCTCCAGATGTGGGTGCTCTCGACCGTGTAGGTGCAGCCGGATTCGTGCTCGTTGACGACGAACACGGCGACCTTCTGGACTCCCAGCGAGTGGGCCAGACCTAGGTCGAGGTCCAGATCCTGTGAATCATGCTCGCTTTCCGGATAGTTCTTGCGTTGTAGCCAGGGACGCTCGACACCTTCGGTGGGAAGGAGAAGTACGTGGGTCTGGTCACTCTCCACAATCGCGCAGGCGAAAAGAGGGCGAACAACGCCTGTCTGGTCGAGAGTTACGCGAATTCTCATAGCTTTCCTCAGGGATGTAGGGGGATCTGCCAGCATTGTTCGCTGGCATCGGTGTATAAGGTTTTGAGTTGTTAAGGTTTTGTTATTATATCATAAAACCTGGTTGGTTTCAAGTTTTATCACCAGCCACCCCTGAATCCAGTGTTCAGGGGTGGCTGGCGTGGAGCTAGGGTCGGTATCCGGTACTCACGAGTGAAGCGACAACACTAAGCTTCCGGTCGAAGTTCTCCTCGATGGATTCACCCTGGCCACAAAGCCGAGTGGCGAAAAGAGTGTCCACCATGTCAAAACGACCACCCGGACGCTCCTCAAGCATGAGGGGCAATATGTCGTTGCCCTGGCATTCGCCAGCTGCAAACACTAGCTTGAGGAAAGTCAACGGGCGGTGTTTGAGGATCTGATCGACTAGCTGAGTGACTTCATCGACGTCGATGATGTGGAAATCACTCACGATCGTGATAAGACCGGGTTCGCCGGCGGGCAGTGCTCCGAGCGCCATACGGATTGCCGGCGCCAGTGCAACCTCCTCCGTAAGCGGCTTCACTAGATCTTGGAGCCAGGGAGCCGAGGCGTGCCTGATCCACGCGAGTGAGGGCAGGTCTTCGTGCGCAGTCAAAAAGGGAACCGAACTGTTTTTGGCATACGTTCCCAGTTGCCTTAGCACGCGGACGAAGTACGCTTGCAACAGCCCTTGGTGCAAGATAGAGCGATAGCTTGAACCGCCGTGCATGACAATGGCGGTATTGAACAGTCGCTTATTCACGTTAAGTTACACCTTATGGTATCTTCGGAAATTACTTACTCCGTTGGCACAGGTGCGCCAACTTTCAGATCATACTATAAATTTGAAAAGTAGCCAATACCATGGCGACGATGGAAAAAGTGCCAGATGGATGCCTCTTGTACAAAAGGCATCCATCTGGCATGAAGGACCACGCATGCGCGTGAGACGACCTACCGGCCGGTGGTACGCTGCATGAACGGCCAGACGTACTCCCTGAACAATGCGTCTGCGCTCTCCTCGCGATAGTGGCGCACCACAGCGAATTTCTTGCCGTGATCCTCGCGCTTCGCCAGGGACTCGAACCAGGCGTGGGCCGGGTCATCGATAATGCCCACCGTCTGGAAGACGAAGAAGATGTGGGCGGGTAGTTCCGTCAGCGTATGCTCGATGAGCTGGCGGCTCATGCCGTCTTCGCAGTTACCATTGGTAACGCAGACGATGATCTTCGGACAGTTTGTGAGCGTGGCCCCTGGTGTGACGCGGTTCGCCTGTTCGAGAGCTTCGAGCGTCGAGGGAACGGACAGCTCACCGAAGTCGTCGGTGACGCTCATCATCAGCGGGGCAAGCTTCTTCATCATGAAGTCGAGAACGCCGTTGTTGCGCGTCGGCCTCATGCTGGCACTGTCATCGATGAGGATCATACCTTCGATGGGTTTCACAGTCTCAATCCTTATCTGTCGTGAGGAGCAGGGAAAAAGTCACAACGTGACCGTGAGCCAGTATGAACCGTAAGGGTCGGGGCTGTCAAACGTCTGGACTAAACAGATAAGGAATGATACAATAGCAGGGTAACAATTTTTTAATGACACAACCTTTCACGGCATACTCCTGAGATTTCAGGGCCGAGAGGTGAGGAACAAGGAGTTTAAATGGCAGTATCTGTCGATATTAAGGCGTTGCTCGAAGCCGGTGTTCACTTTGGACACAAAACGAGCCGTTGGCACCCTAAAATGGCGAAGTACATTCATTCAAAGCGCCAAGATAGCCACATTATTGATCTGACGAAGACCGTTGAAGGTCTTGAAGCGGCTCTTCCTGTTATTACCAAAGTAGCCGCAAGCGGAAAGCAAGTATTGTTTGTTGGCACGAAAAAGCAGGCCAAAGAGATCGTAAGAACGGCGGCCGAAGGTGTCAACCAGCCGTTCGTTACCGAGCGTTGGATCGGCGGTATGCTTACCAACGTTGCTACTGTTACGGCTCAGATCAAAAAGCTTAAAGACCTCGAACGTCGCATGGTATCGGGCGACCTCGAAAAGCGCTACAACAAGCTTGAAGTACAGCGTTTTCAGGAAGAAATCGACGAACTCAACCTTAAATACGGCGGTATCAAAGATCTTAACGGCAAGCCTGGTATCGTTATCGTTCTTGACGTCATTGCCGATGCGAACGCCGTTCGTGAAGCTAAGAAAATCGGTATTCCTGTGGTGGGGTTGGTTGATACGAATGCCGATCCTGATGTGGTTGATTATGTTATCCCCGCAAACGACGATGCAATTAAGGGTCTTCAACTCCTTCTCGACTATTTTGTCGCGGCAGTTGCCGAGGGTGCTGGAGCTGTAAAGAAAGAGGAGAAATAGATGGCTGTTTCTATCGAAGATATCCGCAAATTAAAAGAACTCACCGGTGTTGGCTTGACCGATGCTAAGGCAGCTCTGGTTGAATCCGATGGCAACTTTGACAAAGCGCTTGAAGCCATGCGTAAAAAAGGTCTGACTAAGGCTGAAAAAAAGGGTGACCGCGAAACTCGCGAGGGCATCATTGATAGTTATGTTCATGGTGGCCGTATAGGTGTTGTTGTGGAAGTAAACTGTGAAACCGATTTTGTAGCGCGTCTCGATGACTTCAAAAAAGTTGCTCACGAGATTGCTATGCAAGTTGCGGCTATGAACCCGAAGTATGTGACCGAAGCTGACATTCCGGCTGAAGAGATGGAACGAGTTAAACAGGAAGCCGAAGACCGTGTAAAAGCCGAAGGCAAACCTGCTGAGATCGCCGCGAAAATCGTTGAGGGCCAGGTAAAGAAGCATTTTGCCGAGCAAGTGCTTATGAGCCAGGCGTTCATTCTTGAGGATAGTAAAACAGTTGAGCAATATGTAAAAGAAAACATTGCAAAACTGGGCGAAAATATCGTTATTCGTCAGTTCAAGCGCATTGAACTCGGTGTCAACGAATAGATTATTCAACTGACCCTAGAAAGTACCCGGAAATTACTAACCGGGTACTTTTAGTTTCGCCCCAATAAAGAGTAAACATGCTAGAATATGATATATGTTTAACACTAAGTCTTATGAAGAAAAAATGAATGGTGCTCTAATGCACTTTGAGGAAGAGCTAAAGAAGGTTCGCACTGGCCGGGCGCATCCCGGTATGCTAGATAGCATAAAAGTAGAAGTGTACGGGACGATTATGCCGCTTAATCAGATGGCCAATATTACCGCGCCCGAGGCGCAAATGCTACTTGTTACGCCGTTTGACCCAAGTAATATTACGGCTATCTCTGCGGCCATTCGTGCCGACCAAACTCTAGGCTTCAACCCAAGTGATGACGGTCGTTTGGTTCGCGTACCGGTGCCGCCACTTACTGAAGAGCGTCGCAAATTACTCGTAAAGCAAACCAGCGAAAAGGTGGAAGAAGCCAAGATCGTACTTCGCGGTATTCGCCAAGATGCTTTAAAAGATGCCAAGCGCAAAAAAGACGATAAAGAGCTCTCTGAGGATGATGTGAAGCGCGCCGAAAAAGAAATCGACGGGCTCATGAGTGATTTCCAGGGAAAGATCGATACCGCGTTCAAGGCTAAAGAAAAGGATATCCTTACTATCTAATGGCTGATATTGTTCCACAGCACATTGGATATATCGTTGATGGAAATCGACGTTGGGCAAAAAAGCACGGTCTTCCGGGTTACGAAGGTCATATGGCCGGATACAATACGATTCAGGATGTTGTTCTGGAAACATTTAACCGGGGAGTTACCTACGTTTCCGCGTATATCTTTAGCACCGAAAACTGGAAACGGAGCGAACAAGAAGTAAGCAAACTGATGACGTTGGTTTTGAAGCTCCTTACCTCCGATCTTAGAATCCTAGAAGAAAATAATATTCGATTACGTATTTTAGGTTCGCGCGAAAACGTTAGCGACAAAATTATTAAAGCAATCGATGACGCCGAGGAACGCACAAAAAATAATACCAAGGGTACGCTTGCCATTTGTTTTAATTACGGCGGTCATTTGGAGATTTCTGATGCGGTTAAAAAAATTGTTCAGTCCAAAGTAAAATCCGAGGATATAACACCTGAACTTATCGCAGCTAATCTTTATGCGTCCGATGTGCCACCGGTTGACGTAGTAGTGCGGACGAGCGGCGAGCAACGACTCTCAAACTTTATGCTATGGCGGGCCGCGTATAGCGAATTTATCTTTCTTGATAAGTTATGGCCGGACATGACAAAAGAAGACGTAACCGCTATACTGAAAGAATATTCACGACGTAACCGACGATTTGGAGGATAAATGGAGCTGGCGTTCGGTATTATCTTAGGGCTGTTGATTTTAGTTTTTTTAGTAGTAGTTCATGAACTAGGACATGCAATCGCAGCACGCCGTAACGGTGTAGTGGTCGAGGAGTTCGGCATTGGATTTCCCCCTAAGGCCTGGGCAAAAAAACTAAAGAACGGAATCCTCTTTAGTATTAACTGGTTACCGCTTGGTGGCTTTGTTCGTTTAAAAGGCGAGCACGACGCAGCCGACAAAAAAGGTGATTACGGTGCAGCTTCGTATTGGCAAAAAACTCGTATTTTGCTTGCCGGCGTCGCTATTAACTGGCTTGTCGCAGCAGGTATCCTGACAATTTTGGCATGGGTAGGCTTACCAAAAATTCTCCCCAACCAGTTTTCGATCGCTGGTGACACGACAATTATTAAGCAGCCCGTAGAAATCACGTACGTTGCTAAAGATTCGCCCGCTGAAAAAGCAGGTTTGAAGGTTGGCGATAGGGTGGTGCGCTTTGCAGGTGAGCCGGTCCCGACTGCTAAGACGCTCTCGGACCAAACAAAGGCCAAGAAAGGCCAACAGATCGAAGTTATTTATTCGCGCAAAGGTGTAGAAAATAGCGCTACTGTAGCATTGCGAGGCAACAACCAGAACGAGCAAGGCTATTTAGGCGTCGGCTCGGGACAACGTGAGCAAATTCAGGCAAGCTGGTCGGCGCCGATTGTTGGCGTTGTTACAACGGCTCAGTTTACGGGAGTCACACTCGCAGGACTCGGTGATTTGCTGGTTAATCTAGTAAAAGGCGTTGCTTTGCAGATAAGTCCCGACCAGGCAGTTCGCCAACATGCCGGGGAAAGTCTTCAAACCGTTAGTAATAGCGTAGCTGGCCCAATTGGAATCTTAGGAACGATTTTCCCTGCAGCCGAACAAGCCGGACCAGTACAGCTGGCGTTTCTTACGGCGATTATCTCTCTGACGCTAGCCGTTATGAATATTCTCCCAATTCCCGCATTGGATGGCGGCCGTTGGTTTATTATGACTATCTTTAAGCTTCTGAGAAAGCCGCTCACGAAAGAGCGCGAGGAACGTATCCAGGCAACGGGCTTTATGGTATTAATGATGTTAGTGGTACTGGTAACAATCGCAGATGTCGGAAAACTCCTCAAATAACATTCACCGTAAGCCCTTCTCTTATACTTGGCAAAAAGTAGTAGGGTTGTTGCTTTGGGTAGCGGTAGGTTTTATTGTGGCCAAGGCTATCCTTACGTTAGTGGCATTTGCACTCTCATGGACGGGCATCTCGCTGGAGCTGGTTAATCAGTCGGTACTTCAAGCCATATTCGCTGCGCTGGTATATATTGTGACACTTATTGTCGTGCTTGGCGTGCCGTGGTGGATTCGCAAATCACGGACAAGTCAGGAAGAGCTTGGGTTGACCCGTCTTCCAAGCTGGCTTGATATTGGATTAGCGCCGGCAGGTTTTATTATCTACCTGATCGTGACGGCCATTTTTACGACCATTGCCACTGCTCTTGTTCCGGGCTTTGACATCACGCAGTCACAAGAAACTGGTTTTGCCAACCTATCATCCCGATATGAATACGTTCTTGCTTTCGTAACTCTTGTGGTACTGGCACCGGTTGCGGAGGAGATTCTTTTTCGCGGGTACCTTTTTGGTAAACTTCGTAAATACTTACCGGCTTGGGTGGCTATCATACTTACGAGCGTGCTTTTTGGGGTAGTGCATGGTCAGTGGAACGTTGGAGTAGATGTCTTTGCCCTCAGTCTGGTATTGTGTAGCCTGCGTGAGATTACCGGTAGTATTTGGGCGGGAATTTTGCTTCATATGATGAAAAATGCCCTGGCATTTTATCTCCTCTTTATTAATCCGTCGCTTTTGAATATAATGGGAGGGTAATGACGACTGTAATCGTTCCCGCTTTTGCTCCTCGCATGCCGGCTTGCCGGTAGTATTATTTGTTTACCCCATACTATATATCTATTACAAAGGAGCTTTAAATTATGAGACTTTCACATTTATTTACTAAAACGAGCAAAACCGCCCCAGCCGATGAGGTGGCGAAAAATGCCCAGCTGCTTATCCGGGCAGGATTCATTCATAAAGAAATGGCAGGCGTGTACGCGTACATGCCGCTTGGCTTACGTGTCCTTGAGAACATAAAAACTATCGTACGCGAAGAAATGAACGCCATTGGTGGCCAAGAAGTCATGATGACAGCGCTGCAGCCAAGCGATATTTTTGAAAAGACTGGCCGCTGGGACGATGCCAAAGTGGACAACTGGTTCAAGACCAAGCTGGCAAACGGCACCGAGCTCGGCCTTGGCCTCACGCACGAAGAGCCGATCGTCGACGCGCTGACCCCTTACGTCAATTCATATAAAGACCTGCCGATCTTTATTTACCAGATCCAAAACAAGTTTCGGAACGAAAAGCGCGCCAGGAGCGGACTACTCCGCGGCCGTGAGTTCGTCATGAAAGACATGTATTCGCTGGCTCGTTCGCAAGAAGAGCACACGGAGCTTTATGAGCGCGCCGCCGAGGCCTACCATCGCGTCTATGAGCGTCTAGGTATCGGTGGTATCACGTACCGCACGGCAGCCGACGGCGGTATATTTACCGAGCGTTTCAGCGACGAGTTCCAGACGCTCAGCGACATCGGCGAGGATACGATTTACGTCGACGAAGAGAAGCGCCTGGCGATCAACGAAGAGGTCTATACCGACGAAAACCTCGCCAAGCTCGGCCTTGACAAGTCCAAGCTGGTCGAGAAAAAGGGTGTCGAGGTGGGGAATATCTTTCCGCTTGAAACCAAATATACCGATGCGCTCGACGTCTACTACACCGACGAAAACGGTGCTGAGCAGCAAATTATCATGGGCTGTTATGGCATCGGCATCAGCCGCCTGATGGGCGTCGTAGCCGAGCACTTCAGTGACGATAAAGGGCTGGTTTGGCCAGAGAACATCGCGCCGGCCAAGGTATACCTGGTGCGTATCGGCGGCGACGCGGCAATCAAGCATGCCGACGAGCTGTATAGTGAACTTATGAAGAAGGGTCTCGAAGTACTATACGACGACCGCGAGGAGCGTCCCGGTGCTAAGTTTGCCGATGCGGAACTAATGGGAATTCCTTATCGCGTCACTGTTAGCGATCGTCTTATAGAAGCTTCCCAGTACGAATTTACTGAGCGAAAAACAGGCGAGACTAACCTGTTGACACGTGAAGAACTGCTTGCTAAACTTAGTTGATTGTAGGGGGACATTTGAAAGCCTACACTATATGTAGCGTATACTCATATTCCTAATACGCTATAATTGAAAAAGAAAAGGAAGAATAATTTAATGAAAAAGCTATACCAGATCACCGATGAAGGCAAAAAAGAGCTCGAAATAGAGCTTGAAGAATTAAAGAGCCGTCGTGGCGCCATTGCCGATAAAATTGCCGAAGCCCGTGATTTTGGAGATCTAAGCGAAAATGCCGAATACGATACAGCTCGCGAAGAGCAAGGTCTCGTAGAGAGCCGTATTGCTGAGATTGAAGATATCCTTCTTAATGCTGAACTCATCAAGGGTGGAAGTAAGTCGAAGGTATCGCTTGGAAGCAAAGTAGAGCTGCGGACGGGTAAGAAGACAGTTAATTATACTGTGGTTGGTCCGGTTGAAGCCGATCCGCTTGAAGGTAAGATCAGTAACGAATCACCAATTGGCCTAGCGCTTATGGGTAAAAAAGTTGGCGACAAGGCCGCTATCAGTACTCCCAAGGGTGAAGTTGAGTACGAAATCGTCTCTATTCAGTAGGTTTTAGATGTTCGTCCGGGTCTATATAAGGACCCGGCTGAGCCGGTCTGCGAGATATCTCCGGATGTTCAAGAAGGGCTATTTTAGCATAGACGCGCAATTCCGAATCGTCTTCTAATGCTTCAGACGCTTCAACAAGAGCGCTTGCAGCAAGCGATGTATTGTTTTGATCGTATGAGTTAATGGCTAGGTCGTGAAGCTGCTCAGATATTGTGGCGTAATCAAGAGTTCTATCTTTATGATCATCTTCGTACATAACCACATGACTTAAAATGTGAACGGCTAACGAATCATCTTCCAGCAATTTGATTGAATCGTAGGCATACTGAACATCACCTTGAGCTAGTTGATACAGGGCGAGCTCGCCAATGGCGAAATCGTGATAAGGGCTGTTCGGATCAAGCTGTTCAATAAGTTTCTGGGCATCTGCTAGTGTAACGTGACCACTGGGGTGTTTTTCCATGAGGTATTGTGTTGGGAAGAGGTGGCCAAAATCTTTTTTAGTTTCTCCTTCTCTTCGATCAGCGGTCTTATCGATGTATTCAATAAGTGCAGTGCCGCCAATTTTTTTGTTTGCATCGAGCTGCGCCTTCGTTTCCTCGGCGGTCTGGATCTCAATAGTACTCCTGCTGGGGCGGGAAAGGTGGTTGAGGCGTGTGCTGAGCTCTTTAAGTTTCACTATTCTTTATTTTTGATTAAATAATATATACATTAAACCACAAGTACTTTAAAAAAGCAATATACTTTTAAAAAAGCAATATACTTTGTATAAAAGACTTTTTATGCGGACTAAGGTATACTATAACAGATATGGCAACACTACAAGATTATCGCGATGAGCGGCTAAGAAAACTAGAAACGTTGAGAAACTTGGGTATTAATCCCTACCCGGCAGAAAGCCATCGTACGGAATACGCAGGAGACATCGTTAAGCGTTTTGCTGATTTTGAAGGTAAGCAGGTTACGGTAGCTGGTCGCGTAACGGGTATCCGCAAATTTGGTAAGCTTGCGTTTATTGTCGTAAAAGATGCAAAGGGTGATATCCAGCTTTTTCTCCGTCACGGCGAAGTAGAAGAACTTCAGCCACAGAAGGCAATTTTAGGTATGGCTGAACTGCCTTTGCTGGACACGGGTGATTTTATTGAAGCTTCGGGAGAGGTGATCAAAACAAAAACGGGTGAAGTGTCGGTCGCTGTTAAGACGCTTCGCTTGCTTGCGAAAACGCTTCGTCCTACACCATCTGAACTAACAAATAAAGAAGAGCGCTTTCGCCGTCGCTATCTTGATATGAAGGTGAACGATGAAGTAAGAGAACGCTTTGTGCGTCGTAGTAAGTTTTGGCAAGCTACTCGCGATTTTCTTAATGAGAATGGTTTTATTGAAATTAATGTGCCTGTTTTGGAACATACGACCGGGGGTGCCGATGCGAACCCGTTTGTCACGCATATGGATGCGTTGGGCCAAGATTTCTATCTGCGAATAAGTCACGAACTTCCCCTGAAGCGCCTGCTTGGCGCAGGGTACGAAAAAGTCTACGATATTGGCCCGCGCTTTAGAAACGAGAATTACAGCGATGAACACCTCCCCGAGCATGTGGCAATGGAATGGTATTGGGCGTACGCTAACTGGCAGGACGGTATGGCATTCATGGAAAAAATGTACACGCAGGTACTAAAAGAAACGTTTGGTACGTTGCAGTTCAAACTTGGTAAGTTTGACGTAGATATGGGTGGCCAATGGGAAGTCTGGGATTACGCTACAATTATAAAAGAGCGATACGGAATCGACGTGCACGAAAGCTCGCTTGAAGAAGTAAAAAAAGCGCTCTCTGACAACAATTTGGAAGTTGAGCAAACTGAAAACCGTGCTCGCGGTATCGACAAACTCTGGAAAAATATTCGTAAAGATGTCGCCGGGCCAGTTTGGCTGGTAAATACACCCAAGTTTATTAGTCCGCTCGCTAAAAGCAGCCCGGAAGATGAGCGTGTTGTGCAGCGTTTTCAGCCAGTTATTGCAGGGTCAGAACTTGGTAACGGCTTTTCCGAGCTTAATGACCCAATAGATCAATTGAACCGCTTTTTGGAGCAGCAAGCCATGCGTGACGCCGGTGATGAAGAGGCGATGATGCTCGACATTGATTTTGTTGAAATGTTGGAATATGGCATGCCGCCTGCCTGTGGATGGGGATATAGCGAGCGGGTCTTTTGGATTTTTGAAGGCGTCACTGCACGCGAGGGTGTGCCGTTTCCACAGCTACGATCGGACATCGATGAAACAACTCGCGCGCTTTACCCAGATGTTGCGTTTGAGATTTCCGCGCCGGAAAAAACGGAACAAAAGTGATTTACTATACATACGCTAAAACCCCTGCCGGTGAAGTACTGCTTACTAGCGATGGTGTAGTTACGACAGGGATTTATTGGAAAGTATTTAAACGTGTGCCCCAGATGGGCGAAGGTTGGGCAGAAAACAAGCCGTTTTTTGCCCAAGTGCTAAGTGAGCTCGATGAATACTTTGGTGGCGTTCGCACCAGCTTCACCTTCCCATACAAGGCCAACGGAACTGAATTCCAGAAACGAGTTTGGAAAGAGCTTGAGAAGTTGGAGTATGGCACGTCTTCAAGTTACCAGGCCATTGCTACGGCAGTGGGAAAACCAAAGGCCGTGCGGGCTGTCGGAACTGCGGTAGGGAGTAACCCGCTTTCAATTATAGTGCCATGCCACCGTGTTCTGGGCTCATCCGGAAAAATAACCGGATATGCAGGCGGCATTGCTGCTAAATCACTTCTTTTGCGACTAGAACACATTGCTTTTAGTGCCTGATTTCATCTTTTTAATCTATGGTACTATGGCAGGGTAGCTGCTGTTTTCCTGAGACGAAAGGACACTCCGTGAGTGACGAAGTTGTCAATTTCGGTGGACAAACACACGGTGGTTTTTCTACCACCGCGTATGGCAAGGGAGAAATGTGTGAGATCCTTATCACCTTTCGGCGCTCGCCTTACAGCTTGACGCCCGAGGAAGTGGAGAATATTGCGTCGCAACTTACCGGAAGCTCTATTGCTATCGCCGATGTGAAGGCGGAAGATGCGAAGGTGACGTTCCGCTCGACAAGTGGTCCGGCTACGGAAACGCTGGCTTTTTGGGTTGTTTCCAAGGTGGCGCCGATCATCTTCAACTCTCGGCGGTAATAGCTGCACGAGTGGTCAAGTCTATCAGCTTGGCCACTTTTTACTTGCCAAAGTATGGCAAAAAGTACTATACTAAGTATAGTAAAAAAGAAAGAGGGGACACATGACCAAAATTGCCGTATTTGTTGGCAGCTTACGTGAAAAATCAAGCAACCTTGCGTTGGCACGAAGCTTGGAAAAGACAGCGCCTGAAGGAATGGAGTTCGAATTTATTGATATCCGGCTTCCGCTTTACAGCGAAGATATTGAAAATGCCGGTCTGCCTGCGGAGGTTGTTCGGCAAAAAGAGATTGTAGAGGTTGCGGATGGTGTCCTGTTCGTGACACCCGAGTATAATCGAAGTGTGCCGGGCGTACTAAAAAACGCCATTGATTGGATCTCTCGTCCATACGGAAAAAGCTCATTTGTAAATAAGCCAATCGGTATTGTAGGATCGTCAATCGGCCCCGTAGGAACTGCCTTGGCTCAGGCAGATTTACGTCGCATGATGCTGTTTCAGAATGCTCACGTACTCGGTCAGCCTGAGGTGTACGTTGCTAACGCACACGACGTTTTTGATGAAACAGAGAATGGGCTGGGTGAGCGTTGGGAGAAGAACTTCCGTGAATATATGACGGCCTTTGGTGCCTGGGTTACTCGATAAAGTAGCTTTTTGCTGATATAAAATAGTGTTCGTTTGAAAGCGAACACTATTTTATAGTTTGACAATAACAAGTACCTTGTATAACATAGAACTATGTCAAGTAATAGTAACCAAAGCGAGGTGTACGCTGAACAACTGGCGGTGCAGCTAAAAAAAGGCTTCCTGGCGTTCTGTGTTCTTAAGGTCTGTAGTAATCAGCCCATGTACACGAGCGATATCATAAAACGCCTTAGTGCCGCCGAACTGGTAGTTGTAGAAGGGACGATTTATCCGCTCTTGAGCCGTCTGCGAAACGATGGACTTCTGACGCATGAATGGCAAGAATCGGAGCAAGGTCCACCGCGGAAATATTATAAAATTACGCCGTTCGGGAGCGATGTCATGGGTCATGTCACAAAAAAAATTACCACGCTAAACGCAACGCTGAAAAAGTTATAAGGAAGGATTATGAAAGAGATTACACGGATACATATTGCTAAAGTTTCGTACGAAATCGAAATTGAAGCCAAACGCGAACTCGAAGCTTACTTAAAAACCTTGGAGGCATATAGTGAAGATGCCGATATTTTAGATGATGTAGAGGTTCGTATGACGGAGATTTTGGCAGATCGCGGCGTCAAGGCGAAAGGCATCATTACAATGAAAGATGTTAAAGCGCTTGAGGAACAGCTTGGCGAGCCGCGGGACTTCATGGGTGAAGGAGACATTGCCGTGGGTCCGGATGACGGAGAAAAAGTGGTTCCAGATACGTCCAGGAAACTCTTCCGTGACGTGGATCATGCGGTGCTTGGTGGCGTATTGAGCGGTGTTGCCGCGTTTTTTAAAATTAGTCCCGCGCTGGTGCGAATTCTCTTTATCATAGTTGCTTTCGCTTCTTTTGGAACGGCACTCTTGGTATATATTGTTTTATGGATCGCGGTACCTGCCGCTAAGACTGCGGCCGACAAACTGCAAATGGCCGGTACGCCTGTCACGCTTGCTTCGATTAGGCAACTTAACGAAGGAGAAGAGGGGGTAAAGCGAAGTGATGGGCATCAAACCCGTCGGGTATTGCTCACCATCCTTGGTATTTTTAGTGTGTTTGGGGCGCTTGGCGCCGCCGCTCTTACTATTTTTGTAATAATAGTCGTTCTTCTAGGGCAATACGGTCATTATATTCAAATAGGTGAGGGTGCAGGCTTCTTTATTGCCGCGTTTGTTCTGGCGGTTGTTAGCGGCATCCTCCTCACGACACTTTGTATACTTGGAGCTTATGCGGCGTTCGCTATGCGGGCAACAAAACGCATACTTATAAGTATGGCAGTCATTACAGTAGTGGGAATTGCCTCCTTTGGAACGGCAATCGGACTAGCTCAGTATGCTAGTCTTCGGTACGAAAACGCGATTAAGGAGACGACGCGTGAAACGTCACTTGCCATGCCGCAAGGTAGCGATAAACTAACAAGCTTCGTTGTCGATGCGCCGGCGATCCACGTACAATATATTGTTTCAAAAGAAGCGCCAAAAGCAGTTGTGCGAACCGTGGGTATGCGCGGCACCCAGGTTTCTCCCTCAGTAAAGCTTTCACTTGATGGGACGACTCTGAAGCTCACTAATCTTCGGCATATCCAAAACGAATGTAACTTGTTTTGGTGCGAAGGTCCGTTTGTCACTGTTTATGGCCCGGCATTAGATCAGCTGACGGCGGAAAAGAAGACCAATGTTGATTACGCAGGTGCGGATCAAGCCCATTTGACTGTCACGGCAAACGAGGGTGCTGATGTAGTATTTTCGACAGGCGTGCTCGATTCCTTAACGCTCGTTGCTAAAAGCGGGACCGATATTGGCATGAAGGCCATCGCTGTTTCAGATGCAAATGTCACTATCTCTAGCGGAGCAAATCTCGAGTTTGGCACGGTGGCAAACTTAGTACTTCATGCGCCAGTCTCTTGCCCTGCTGGGGGTAAGGCGCGTCTGGAGCTCGAAGGTATAAACGATAATAACTTCACCCTAAACGACCAACGGGTGCCTTCTCGAAGTGTCGCCGGGGCGTGTGTGGATATTGAAGTTGAAAGCGAGAAGTTTGATGATTGAAGTTCGCCACATCACTAAAACATATGGTAAAAAGCAAAATATATTCGTTGCGCTGGACAACGTCAGCTTTACGATCCCCGACGGAGCCAGCGTTGCCATTTTGGGTAAATCGGGCTCTGGCAAGTCAACTCTTATGCACGCGATGAGTGGTCTTGACCGGCCCGAACAAGGCGAGGTTGTCGTGAACGGTCAAAATATTCTCAAGCTTTCTTCGAAGCAGATCGATAACTTCCGAGCTCATCAAATGGGTTTTGTGTTTCAGAGTTTCTTTGTGCAGGCGAATGAAACTTGCGCGGAGAATGTTAGCTTGCCACTTGAAATTGCCGGTGTCAATGAACGCGAGCGTGATCGTAAAATAGAAGCAGCGCTTGAAGCGGTTGAACTTATCGACAAGAAGAAGTCGCGAGCCCGTGACTTGTCTGGTGGTCAAAAACAACGCCTCGCAATAGCCCGGGCAATCGTGAACGATCCAAAGATTCTTTTTGCCGATGAGCCTACGGGCAATCTGGATACGGTTACCGGAGCCGTAATCGAAAATCTTCTTTTCGACTATAATAAAAAGAAGGGCATCACGCTTATTATTGTCACGCACGATTCGGAGTTAGCGGCAAAGTGCGACATGAGAATCCATATTAAAGACGGCAAAATCGAACACATTGAACAAAGGAAGGAAAACGCATGAAAGTACGAGACATTGTAAGGCGAGCAGGGCGAAGCCTGCGCCAAGCCAAAGCGCGAACGCTCCTTACCAGCCTTGCTATTAGCGTTGGAGCATTTACGGTAACGGTAGCGCTTGCTGCTGGTGCGGGGACGCAGAGTTATACTGATAGTCTGATAAAGAATAATGGAGACGCGCGGAATCTTAGTGTGTTTCCTAAGCTTGATGATGGTGAAAACAAAACGCCAAAAGAATATGGCGTGGCGAGCGAATCATCTACTAAAGGCGTTTTGAGCGATAAAGATGTTGAGAAGATAAAAAACATCGCCGGCATTAGTGAAGTGACGCCGGTTTACAACATAAACATTTCGTACATGACACGCGGCGGCGATGCCAAAAAATACGAAGCCGACATAAGCATTAAGGCAGATCAGCGTGAGCTGCCGCTCGCCGCGGGTTCCTTAGCGGATAACAAGGTGGCAGAAGGAAGCATCGTTGTCCCAGAAGATTATCTTGGTGTACTTGGATTTGACTCGGCATCGGATGCAATCGGCAAATCTTTTACGCTTCACTTTGAAAAACAACAACTTTTTACCGGTGCGGTGGCTGAGGGCAAGGACCAAACGTACACTATTGCCGCTGTTGATAAAAAAGGTTCGGTATTGCAATACTCAGCTGCTTTGCGCATCTCTCCAGCAGATGGAAAAAAGATATACGAGTTTGAAAAACCAAGCGCAAGCCAGGGCAATGCCTACTTTGGTGTCGATGCGCGCGTTGCTCAATCGGCTGATTTAACGACTGTAAAACAGGCTGTGAAAGATGCTGGCTATAGTGTGTTCAGCCTTCAGGATATTCAAGAAGCGCTCTTCCAGTTCATCAATGTCGTTCAATGGGGTGCCGCCGGATTTGGCTTCCTCGCTATTTTGGCATCCGTGTTCGGTATCATTAATACCCAATACATTAGTGTTTTGGAGCGTACGCAACAAATTGGACTTATGAAGGCACTTGGCGCTCGGCGCCGAGACGTGGGGCGTTTATTCCGCTACGAAGCAGCATGGGTTGGTTTCTTGGGCGGAGCTATCGGAACGGGTCTCGCGCTCCTTACCGGCTTGCTCAATCCTGTTATTGCTAGTGCACTTGCTCTTGAACCCGGAACGAAACTATTGCTTTTCAACCCGATAACAAGCATCGTTCTGATTGTAAGTCTCATGATCATAGCAGTGCTTGCGGGGTATTTCCCCTCAAGAAAGGCTGCTAAGCTAGATCCGATTGAAGCGTTGCGGACCGAATAATTTCCTTTAAGAATGCTGATGGCCGAGGAAACGTCCGATAGTACGAACATCGCGCCTGTCTTTAAAACGGGGCCGCTCCATGCTCATCTTATGCTCGGCGACCATACGGGGTGGCAAAAAGCGATAGCCACCAACTTCGTTAAAGTTCGCTATCGTTTCGGTAAATTCGCGGTCGCGTTTAGGATCACGCAAAAAATTCTCTCCATACGGAAAGGTAATATCGGTAGGAAGAATATAAGGTTTGTTTGCCGCCGGGTACAGTCGAAGAAAAGGATGCTGAACAGCTTCTTTCTTGCGTACTACGCTCAGTCCACTGGGGGTTTGGCCTGTTTGCTCCATACGTTCAAATTCTTCCCCGGGAATCATCATATCGAGGTCGTGAGCAGGGCGGATGCCTGCAAATGCCAGGGCACCTCCGCCCAATACAAGTGTGGTTCGCTTATCAACGCCGGTAATATCGAGCGCATCAACCAGTTGATCAACCGATGCTTCGATTTCTTTTGTTTTTCGCGAGACGCTCATGCTTAAAATATAACATATTATTGAGAAAGTATCAATAATGTTTTACGGACACAACTATAAGGGGTAGCTTTATTTATCACAGGAGGTATAATGGGGCTTATGTTAGATATCCGTTTTATTCGCGAGCATGCCGAGGCAGTGCAGCAAAATGCCCAAAACAAGGGTTACGAGGTAAATATAGACGAGCTATTGCGTCTCGACTCCTCGCGCCGCGAACTTCAGCAGGAAACGGATAAACTCCGCGAACAACGTAATGCAATCGCCGCGCAAATGAAGGGAGGCAAGCCAAGCGAGGAATCAATTGCCGAAGGCAAACGACTAAAAGAAACACTTGCTGGTAAGGAAGCCGAACTAAAAAACGCAGAAGAAGTTTTTACAGAACTTCTTAAAAAGGTGCCCAACATGGCACTTAATGATGTGCCACTTGGCGCTACCGAGGATGAAAACGTCGTTGCTAAAAAAGTAGGTGAGCCGACTACCTTCGATTTTACGCCAAAAAACCACGCGGAACTTGCCCAGGCTCGCGGTTGGCTCGACAAAGAGCGCGCAGCGAAGGTAACCGGCAGTCGCTTTGCCTACTTGAAGGGTGATATGGTGAAACTGCAGTTCGCGCTTATCCAGTTCGTCATGGACAAACTAAGCGACCAAGTGTTTATAGATGAAATAATTGCCGAAAACAATTTGAACGTCAGCCACAAACCGTTCCTTCCCATACTGCCGCCCTTTTTACTTCGCACGGAGCTCTACGATGCAATGGATCGGCTTGAACCCCGTGACGACCGTTACAAAATTGAAGCTGAGGATCTGTGGCTTCAGGGAAGCGCCGAGCATGTGCTCGGTAGTATGCACGCCGATGAAGTATTTGATGAAAAAGACATGCCGATTCGTTACATTGGCTACGCTACAAGCTTTCGCCGAGAAGCCGGCACGTATGGCAAAGATATGGAAGGTATGTTCCGTATGCATCAGTTTGACAAGCTGGAGATGGAAAGTCTTACCGTAGGTGAAGCCGGGCGAGAAGAACACCTGTTTCTCATTGCCGTTCAGGAAAAAATCATGCAGCTGCTAGGCATCCCTTATCAAATTTTAATGAAATGCACAGCAGATATTGGCAAACCCAATGCGCGCGGTGTGGATTTGGAGGCCTGGCTGCCCGGACAAAACAAATACCGCGAAACGCATACCGCCGACTATATGACCGACTATCAAGCTCGTCGTCTGAAAACCCGTGTTCGCCGAGAAAACGGCACCGTCGAACTTGTGCACACTAACGACGCAACGGCCCTCCCCTTAAGCCGTGGACCAATTGCCATTTTAGAGAATTACCAGCAGGCCGATGGTACGGTGCGTATCCCTGAAGTTCTTCGTCGCTACATGGGTGGTAAAGAGGTCATTTAATGACCTCTCTGATTGGTGAGCCGGCACAAGTGGAGATGCGGCGTTTCATGCATTACTTTCGAGAATAGGATATAATAGTAAGTACAAAGCCTAATCCAGAAGGAGGGTAGCATGATTGAACGATTAACAATCACCGGGGTAAAAGTAGAGCTCGACGCGGCTACAAAAAGGTACGTGACGAAAAAAATCGCTCGGCTTGACCGCTATCTTCCAAAACATGCGCGTAAAAGCGCTTCGGCAGAGGTAAAACTAAAGCAGGTAAATCGCGATCACGGCAATAAATACGAAGCCGAAGTTATTTTTCATGTACCCGATAAAATTCTCACCGCAAGGGATTCAACAGTGAATATTCTAGCGGCGATTGATATCGTTGAGGCAAAGCTCGTCAGCCAACTCCGTAAGTACAAAGAAACTACCATGCCGGCTCGTCGGCGTGGTATGTTAAGCCGACTGAAAGGCGGCCTTACGCGTGCAGTAGTTGACTAAAAGACAACAATTACGTTTTAAACAAGATTTTTTATAAGATTAGCCTATGAATATTAGCAAAGGAGCTGCAAAACAACCCTAAGGACTCCAGACAGGCAGTACGAGAAAGCTAGGTCGGCGCCGGTGCTCGACGTCCGCTTACTATGATGGACAGCCCCCACGTACCGACTAGCCCGGTAGGCGATGCGCTCGCTAGGAGTTACTTCTTAACTTCTAGCGAGCGCTATTTACCTTTGTCGGCAATGGTATTAAAAAGTTCCTGCTGCTTTTGCCACGCTAAATCTGCTTTTTCTCTCGTAGCTTCCGTGTGGCTGTCGGCGACCTCAAGTGATCCGAAACCCTGATGAATTGCTTCAAGGATATCATTATCTAAAATAAAAGGGGAGTGTGTACCGATAGAAACCGTCCATTCGGCTATTGCTTCGCGCATATTAGGGTGACGAGAGGCTTCGCTTAGAGCCAGTTGCCATAAATTTATGAGTTCGTTCTTTTTTGTGATTTTTGCCGTTCCTTCAAGGTAGGGTTTCACAAGATCGTAAAATTCTTTAGGAAGCTCATATATTTTTTCGGATTCTTTTTCCATTATAAATAGCTTAGCAGAATCTCAGGCTGTTGTCTTTGTTCATTGGCGCAGCACAAAAGAAGCTAGTCCCAAAGGGCGCCTCACAAGAGTCCTTTTATCGACATTGGAATTTCAAGCGCCGGAGCTGCTTTGCTTCATTGTTTCCTGAGAGAAAACAGCGTATAATAAGCCGTAGTGTTTTACAGAAGTTTCTAGAAGTGAGGGATTCTCTATGATCAATCGACAAAAAGCGCTAACGAAAGTATTTGGCGATCCGCAAGCACGTATTTTAAAACGGCTGCAAAAGCGTGTGAATACTGTCAACGCGCTGACTGATATCTATAAAAAAATGACTAAGCCGGAATTGCAAAAACAGACGGCTATCTTAAAGGAACGCTTAGCAAAAGGTGAGTCACTCGATGCGATTCTGCCGGATGCTTTCGCGCTTGTGCGCGAGGCCAGTGACCGAGTCCTTGGCATGCGGCACTTTGATGTTCAGCTTATTGGTGGCATGGCGCTTCACGAGGGGAATGTTGCCGAAATGAAGACTGGTGAAGGTAAAACCCTTGTCGCTACCCTTCCAACGTACCTCAACGCACTGGAGGGCAAGGGGGTTCATGTGGTGACCGTTAACGATTACCTTGCCCAGCGTGATGCTAGCTGGATGGGTCAAGTATACGATTTTCTTGGCATGAAAACAGGGGTTATTATTAACGAAGCTTCATTTGCTTTTGACAAGGACTTTGATAACAAGGCACACGACGACCCTCGTATGCGTAAGCTCCGACCAGTGACCCGTAAAGAAGCCTACGATGCCGATATTACCTATGGCACGAACAATGAATTTGGTTTTGATTACCTTCGCGACAATATGGTCAACGAAGTTGAATTACTGCGTCAGCGCGAATTGAATTTTGCTATCGTGGATGAGGTAGACTCAATTCTTATCGATGAAGCCAGGACGCCACTTATTATTAGTGCTCCGGCTGGTGAAAATCCCGACAGCTATTATCAGTTTGCTAAAATTGCCGCAAAATTGACCTCTGAAGATTATGTTCTTGACGAGAAGCGCCGAAGTGTCTCCCTAAGCGATGAGGGCGTTGAAAAAGTGCAAAAAATGTTGGGAATAAAAAATTTATACACGCCGGATTACATTCGTTCCGTTTATCATATGGATCAAGCGCTTCGTGCGCAAACGCTTTTCAGACGGGATAAGGATTATGTCGTAACGAATGATGGCGAGGTGATTATTGTCGACGAACACACCGGCCGTCTTATGCAAGGTCGTCGCTATAACGAGGGTCTTCACCAAGCCATCGAAGCAAAAGAAACCGTCCCAGTTCTTCAGGAAAGCATGACACTTGCGACAGTTTCTTTTCAGAACTATTTCCGTCTGTACAAAAAACTTTCAGGTATGACAGGTACCGCATTCACCGAGGCAGAGGAATTTCAACAGATTTATAGCCTTGATGTTATTCAGATTCCTTCAAATAGACCACTCGCCCGAATCGACCACCAGGATCTTATTTTTAAGACCGAGAAAGGCAAGCTCAAAGCTGTTGCGGATGCGATTAAAGAGTATCACAAAAAAGGTCGTCCGGTACTAGTTGGATCGGCTTCGATTGCTAAAAACGAGCTGATCGCCGACTGGCTCGATAAAGAAAAAGTTCCCTATGAAATTCTGAACGCTAAAAACAATGAGCGCGAAGCTGCCATTATTGCCAAAGCCGGAGAAAAGGGCGCGATTACGCTTGCAACTAATATCGCCGGTCGTGGTACCGATATCGTGCTCGGTAAAGGTGTGAAGGAGCTTGGCGGTCTTGTTGTGATCGGGAGCGAGCGTCACGAATCACGCCGTATCGATAATCAATTGCGTGGACGAGGTGGTCGCCAGGGAGACCCGGGTGAAACTCAGTTCTATGTCTCAACCGAGGACGATCTTATGCGTATTTTCCAAGGGGAGCGAATTGCTTCGCTAATGGATACACTTGGGGTTGAAGAGGATCAGCCGATTCAAAACAAGGCGGTTTCTAAAACACTCGAGGCTGCTCAGAAACGCGTGGAAGGGTACAACTTTGATACTCGTAAGAATGTTGTGCAGTACGACAACGTTATTAATCGCCACCGTCGCGTCGTGTATACCATGCGTCGAAAAATCCTTGAGGGCGACGACATTAAGCCCGAAATCTTACGCCTGATTGATGAAAAAGTCCGTCATCTTACCTACGTACCCGCAAAGAATAATCCTAAGTTCGATGAGGAATTCGAATCGGTTTTTCCGGTCGACAAAAAAGAAGTTGGAGTAATTGGTGCTGAAAAACGTGATAAGCGGCGTTTCGAGCTTGCCGAAAAAGAAGTTCTAGCCTTTTATGCAAGTAAGGAAGACGAGCTTACAGCCGAAGTAATGCGCAAAGTGGAGCGCGAAGTATATCTTCAGGTACTCGATACGCTTTGGATGCAACACCTTGAAAACATGCAGCACTTACGCGAAGGTATTCACTGGCGAAGTGTTGGTCAGCGTGATCCGTTGGTAGAATATCGTAGCGAATCACAAAAACTCTTCGAGAATCTGCAGGAAACGCTTCGCGATGAAGTTTTACGGGCGATTATGCACGTTCGCAAAAGCGATATTGTTGCTCGTGAGGAAGAAGATCACGATACGGAACTGACCCGGCTCGCCGAATCTGCCGTTGAGCGCGGTGTCAACGAAGTGACGGGTGGTGTCGAAAGCCGTGATGGTGACTTTAAAACCAAACCAGCTAAAACAACTGCAGAAGCCAACCGGCACAAAAACGACGTACGCAAGAAAAAGAAAGTGCAGCGTCAAAACCGTAAAAAAAATCGTAAATAGTCCTAAAGGCTACAGGAAGAGCAGTTAATGAAGCATACAGTTGAAGAGGTAAAATTAGCTAATGGAGCGCGTGGACTTTTAATAGATATTCCCGGCGCTACGGTTATGAGTTTTCAGTTCCAGTTTCGAGCTGGAAACCGTTACGTTCGCAATAAGGAAATCTACGAAACGGCGCATGTTATGGAGCACATGGCGTTTGGCGCGAATGCTCAGTTTAAAAGTGAGCATGAATACGAGGCTGAGTTTACTAAAAACGGTGCGTATCATAATGCCTACACCAGCGACCTTTCCATGGTGTATGTTGCAGATTGTGCCGATTTTGAGTGGGATAGAATCCTGGCATTGCAGCAAGTGGCTATTTGTCATCCAAAATTTAATCAGCGCGAACTTGAAGCCGAAAAAGGGAATGTAAAAAGCGAGCTTACCGGCTACCTCAACAATCACAATCGGGTATTGTGGCCAAAAATCCAACAGTTGCTCGGCGAAGATGTGTACACGTTCTGGCAGCGGCTGCAAACAATTTCCAATGTGAGCCTGAGTGATATCCGGGAACACCATAAGCGCACCCATACAGCAGGCAATATGCGGTTTGTCATTGCGGGCAAGCTGCATGGACGTAAGAGTGATATAAAACGCCAACTTGAAGCCTGGGAATTGCCAGAAGGTGAACGTTTTGAAGTACCGCGCGATGGACTCTCGCGTGCCAACCCAACGCTTATTCGGAGAAAAGAAGCCTCAAACCTCACCTTTGGGTGGTCGGTGATGATGCCGCGGGATATTAGCGATGAAGAAGTCGAAGCTATGAACTGTCTCGATCATATTCTAACTGGCACCATGCATTCCCGTATTTACGGAGCAGCTCGTAAGCGAGGACTTGCTTACAATATTTTTTCAGATACTACCGTTGGATTTTACGATAGCAGCTGGGATTTTGGCGGGGAAGTGAACCTCGAAACAGCCGATGAACTTTTTGATATTATTGTCCGTGAAGTAAAGCACGTCATGGATGGAAAGATCACCGAGGACGAACTCAATGCGGCAAAATCCTACGCCTTAGGTCGTTATCAGATGGGTGCACAAACTGTTGCGCAAATCAGTAATTTTTACACTGGTCGCTATTTTGCCGACGGTGTCGTAAAAAGTTACGAGAAAGTTCCAGAGGCTATCCGTCGTACAAGCCGCGAACGTATGATTGGAACAGCCCGCGAGTTTATCTCCGGTGACGCCTGGGTACTGGCAGGTGTCAGCAGTGGTGAAAAAGAAGAAATCGTTACATTGAACGATAAGCTGGCAACCCTCTTTCATAATGCGGTAAAATAGCTATATGAATATAGCTATCGCCGGGTATGCTGTCGAAGGGAAGTCGAATTTCGAATATTTTTCGCGGCTTGGTCATTCAATAACTATTATTGATGAACGCAGCGCATTAGACGATGTTCCTCCGGGAATTCCAACTCGGCTTGGCACCCATGCTTTTGAAAACCTGGCCGATTTCGATATGGTGATCCGCACAGCCAGTATGTCTCCGGCAAAACTTGCCGGGGCTAAAAAAATCTGGTCAGCGGCCAACGAGTTTTTTGCCGAATGTCCAGCGCCTATCATGGGTGTTACGGGTACAAAAGGAAAAGGGACCACGGTTAGTTTGATCGCCAGCATACTAGAGAAAGCCGGCAAAACGGTCCATGTTGTTGGCAATATTGGAATGCCTGCGCTAGATGAGCTACCCCATATTAAAAAAGAAGACATCGTTGTTTACGAGCTCAGTAGTTTCCAGTTGTGGGATCTGGAAAAATCACCTCATGTTGCTGTCGTGCTCATGATTGAGCCAGATCACCTCGATATCCATGCTTCTTTTGAGGAATATATTGCTGCAAAACGAATGATTGTCGCCTCGCAAAAACAAGAGGACAGGGTGGTCTTTGCAAAACACAATACCTATGCAAGTGCTATTGCGGCCTCATCTCCGGCGTATAAAATCGGTGTTCAATCTGAGGAAGCTGCGTATGTTAAGGATGATTATTTCTGGTATGCAGACGAAAGACTCTGCCCTGTTTCGGCGCTACAGCTGCCTGGCGCGCATAACCAAGACAATGCCTGTGCGGCTATTGCTGCGGTGTGGGAATACGTTCAAGATAAAGAAGCCTTTACTGCTGGACTTTCCGCCTTCAAAGGTTTGCCTCACCGTCTCAAGCTTGTGCGAACCGTGGACGATGTCCGTTACTACGATGACAGCATCGCTACGACGGTAGGAAGCGCCATCGCGGCCATCCGCGCGTTTTCACAACCTAAAGTCCTGATCCTTGGAGGTTCGAGCAAGGGGATCACCGACTTTACCGACCTAGCTGCTGCAGCCAAAGACGGAAACGTAAAAGCGGTCATTGCGATTGGTGATCAGGCAGAAGTAATTACGCATAGCTTCAGCCTGGCAGGTGTCCCGGTAAAAAATCTTGGTAAAGAGGTGGTAATGCCTGAAATCGTTGCGGAAGCGGCTCGTTTAGCGTTGCCTGGCGATGTCGTTATTCTCAGTCCGGCCTGTGCGAGTTTCGGCATGTTTAAAAGTTATGCCGATCGTGGCGATCAATTTGTAGCGGCCGTCAACGCATTATAGTCTTGCCTGACACAGCGGATTCGCTGCCGAATCACAGTCGTGATAAGATAGACATACATGCAACCTCTGGAAAAACGAATCGAACAGCTTAAAAAAGACGTTGGTGCCGCATATGAGCGCCTAGCGATTGATGAAAAAATAAAGCAGCTCGCTGCGCTTGAAATGGAGTTGGCTGCGCCCGAAATATGGAATAATCCAAACTATGCCCAAACGAAAAGCAAACAGCTGGCGCAGTTGAACGCCATCGTACAACCTTGGCAAATGCTAAAAATGCAAGTGGCGGATATTTTAGAACTTATAAGCCTCGGCGATGACAGTTTGCTTACCGAATTTGAAGGCCAGGTGAGTGCCCTCGAGAAAGAATTTGCCGAGCGGAAAAAAGAGCTTTTCTTTAACGGCAAGTACGATGACCATGGCGCTATTCTACGCATCTCTGCCGGGGCGGGTGGAACCGATGCTCAAGATTGGGCTGAAATGTGTGAGCGAATGTATTTGCGCTGGGCGGAAAAGGCGGGTTTACAAACCAGTGTCGTCGAGCGCTCAAATGGCGAGGAAGCGGGTATAAAGTCGAGCGTTATTGAAATTACCGGTCCGTATGCTTTTGGAAAACTAAAAAGCGAAAATGGTGTTCATCGTCTCGTGCGCCTAAGCCCGTTTAATAGTGATAATCTTCGTCAAACAAGCTTCGCACTTGTTGAAGTACTCCCGCAAATCGAAACCCCTGAAGAAGTTCACTTGGACGAAAAAGATCTGAAGATTGATGTCTATCGTGCGGGTGGCCACGGAGGTCAAAGCGTCAACACAACGGATAGTGCCGTCCGTGTCACACATCTTCCTACCGGTATTGTGGTAGCGATCCAAAACGAACGTAGCCAGCTGCAAAATAAGGAAACAGCTCTGAAGATTCTACGCTCGAAGTTGGTGCAGCTGCAGTTGGAACAGCATGCAAAAAGCATTAGTGAGCTTCATGCTGGTGAATCAGCAAATTGGGGTAGTCAGATCCGCAATTACGTCCTTCATCCTTATACACTAGTAAAAGACACGCGCACAAAGTATGAAGACCGCGATGCTCAAGGAGTGCTCGACGGAAAAGTTGATGCATTTATGAACGCCTACCTCGAGCAAAACTTATAACGTATAGTTTTTAATAACCTCAAACTCTATCATTGGGTCGATTGTCTCCTTGACAAGTCGAAAAGAGGTGATTGTTTGATCGAAATCTATTAATATATTGTCTGCTGCTTTTTGCAACGGTTGCATGTCAATCTCTGCGTTAAAACGACAAATTGTTGAATGAATGATAGTTGGCGGTAGCTTCGTGTTTGGTAGGAGGGTCACGACATCAAGGAATGCTTGCCTGATCCTACTAAATTCGCCTTTGTCTCTGCCGGAAATAAAAATTGCCGACTGCCCTATGGTTATGGTGTCAAAATGGACAGTTATAGAGGGGATCTTTTCTAAACTTTTAGAGGTGGCTTGATCATACTCCTTGTAAATCCTCTTAAATAGTTCTTCTTTACTTTTTCCGTAGTCAACCAGCGGGGCGAGCCAATCTAAAAGAGTAATATGTAAAGATACTGGCGGAGCGGCCCATATGGCACTCCCGAATTCATTTGTGAAATACTTTTGTATGTCTTCTATCTCGTTTTTATTTTTCAAGCTTAGTTCCGTATTGAGCATATAACCGACTGCATGATGGTTAATGTGAGCGCCTTTAAGAGTCTTTTCCATGAGTCCATTATATGTCAGCGAGACTTTCACCGTACATGGTTTATGTTATGATAGATAGAGAAATGATTCTGTTAGATAGGGTAACAAAAACATACGGAAAAGATATGAAACCGGCGTTAAACCGGATTAGTCTTCACGTTGAACCACGTGAATTTGTTATTTTAGTGGGAACAAGCGGGGCCGGAAAAACAACGCTGCTCCGGCTTCTGACCCGCGAGGAAAAACCCACCAGCGGCAAAATCGTCGTGGGAGGAATCGACTACGATACGCTAAAAGACAAACATATTCCGCTGCTTCGTCGCAAGATCGGAGTTGTTTTCCAGGACTTTAAATTACTACCGCAGCGAACCGTATTTGAAAATGTCGCCTTCGCCCTCGAAATTGCCGGAATGACCGGTCGCGAAATTAAAAATACCGTACCAAAGGTCATTGAGTTAGTCGGTCTAACAGGGAAAGAAAAACAGTTTCCACACCAGCTTTCGGGTGGTGAACGTCAGCGTGTGGCGATTGCCCGTGCCGTGGTTCGCCAACCTAAAATCCTCATTGCCGATGAGCCTACCGGAAACCTCGACCCTAAACACAGTTGGGATATTGTGCGTTTGCTTGAGAAAATCAACAAATACGGTACAACAGTCTTGCTGACGACACACAACGTTGAGATCGTCAACAAATTAAAACGCCGCGTGGTAACACTCGAACATGGAAAAATCACCGGTGACCAGGCCCAAGGGAGTTATCGTCAATGAGTAAAAAAATGGATGCAAAAGCCTTTGCGTTACAAAAACGCAAGCGTCGCCAGTGGCTAACGTTTGTCCGCATGTGCCGCTACGGCGTTAATAATTTCAGCCGTAATGCCTGGTTGACCATTGCGGCGACTGCCGTTATGACAATCACGCTTCTCGTGGTGTTTGTTACCTTGGCTGCTCGTAATGTACTACTGGATACAGTTTCTGAAATTCGCGATAAAGTTGACATGTCGATTTACATAAAAAACGATACATCCGAGGACGATGTTAAAAGAATTCAGACCGGCCTCGAGAGGCTTAGTAGTGTACGCAGAGTGTCGTATGTGAGTCCGGAAGAAGCACGCAGTAATTTTGCTCAGTCAAATAAAAGCAACAGTGGTGCGCTTGATGCTCTCAATGAAGCGACCAACGAATTTCCCGGTACCTTCCGGATCAGTCCTGTCGATATCAATAAAACCGACGAGCTTCGCAAGTTTGTCGACAACGACGAAATACTTAAGAAAAATATCGATCCGAATCGCAAACCTTCGTTTGCCGGCGAACGTCGCTCGGCTATCGAAAATATTGGCCGTTGGGTAAGTTTTGCTGAAAAAGCTGGCTTGGTGGCTAGTGTGATATTCATTGCAATATCCTCACTAATCGTTTTTAACACCATCCGCATGGCCATCTTTAATCGTCGTGACGAAATTCAAATGATGAAGCTTATCGGTGCCGATCGAAGTTTTATTCGCGGACCTTTTGTCGTAGAAGCAGTTGTGTATGGTTTTATCGCAGCCATCATTGCGACGGCACTTGGCATTGCTATCCTGTACGGAGCTAGCGGTCCGCTCCTGAGCTACGGCGTAATGGTCCAGAACACCATTAATCTTTTGTCGGTATATATTGCTTTCGTTCTTCTTGGTATGATCTTGCTCGGCGCAATTATAGGTGTTGTTTCTTCACTTCTTGCGACACGCCGCTACCTTAAGATATAAGAAAAGCCTTCTCTCATAAATCAGGATATTGACGTTAGAAGTCGCTTAGAGCATTATTAATAAACTGACGTTTCATCGCGTCAGTGCTTCCTACGACAAGTCAAATGGAGGAGCTATGTCCCGAGGCTATCTTACGATAATCGTGCTGGCTACCAAAGGTGAGCTGCCAGAGGCGAGTAATTCACTGATCGTGACCAAGGATCCTGAGAACCCGCGCACTGCCGTCCGCGTCTATTGGAGGGGTCGACGCGTAGAGGATGTCACTGTTAGTGGCCCTATAGACGCTACACTCGGTCAGCAGACGGTGGTACTCATCATCGATGATGAGCGAATTGAGTTCAAGGCCAACCAATACATTACCTTCCGCGGCGAAGAGCTACGCATCAACCGGGACTACGCCCGGACCGATTACGACGCCGAAACCGACACAGTCTTTTAAGTAGGGAGTACAGTTTGATCTGAATGCTACTCTTTGGCATTCAGGTCAAACTGCTCTAGAATAATCACGCCCATCCTCATGGCTTAAGGAGTTACCGCCTCTGTAATTCTATTGACATATTCTTTTTTTCGTGCTACCATAAGCATTATGAAACAGCGGTCCACCACACCAGTTTCAAGGCACATCATTCGTCGGGTAGCTATAGCGACGATTGCTGGTCTCATGGTTGTGACCGTTCCGTTCTCACTTAGTCCTAAAGTCTCGGCGGATAAATACGATGATCAAATTAACGCACTTCAAAAAGAGATCAATCAGTATCAAGCAAAGGCTGGCGATCTAAACAAGCAGATCCTTTCGCTTCAAGAGGAAATTAAAGGAATCGATGACCAAAAAAATCTTATCCAAACGCAGATTGCTCTTACAGAAGTAAAGCTTGCCAAGCTTCAGCAGGATATTGCCGACACCGAGAAACGAATAGGAGACAATCGCACCGCCCTAGGTACCACATTGGCGGATCTTTATATAGACGATGCCATTTCACCCTTGGAAATGCTTGCCAGCAGTCATAGTATCGCCGACTACGTCGACAAGCAGGAATATCGAAATGTTATCCGCGATCAGCTTTCGGTGAGTATCGAAACCATAAAGAAGCTTAAAGCTGATCTGGAAGTTCAAAAAACAGATGTTCAACGCACCTTGGCTGATCAGACCAACGCTAAAAATGCATTGGTTGCTAAAGAAGCCGAGCGGAATACGATTCTGGCAAAAACACAAGGTCAGGAAAGTGCCTACCGTCAGCTTACTGCTAATCGTGAAACTCAAAAACTTCAGGTACAACAGCAACAACAGGCCGCAATCGAAGCAGCCATTGCTGCAGCGTCCGGCGGAAGCGGCGGAGCAGTTGTCCTTCCTGGTACGTCCGGCGGGTATCCTTGGAATTCTTCCAACTGTTATGTTGACTCAAACGCACTTTCACATGGTGGTGTCGATGGTAATGGCGGCGATGGTATGGGCTACGGCTGCCGTCAGTGTGCTAGTTATGTGGCGTGGCGAATCCTCAAAGAAACCGGTTATGCGCCGACCTACTGGGGCGACGCAATCGACTTTGTCGCAAGTGGCCGCTCAGCCGGATTTACTGTTTCGCCAAAGGCGCGTGAGCGATCGGCAGGAGTCATTACAACCGGTGGCCGTCCTGGCCACGTAGTGTGGGTAGAAAGTGTCAACGAAGCGGCCGGTACGATGATTGTGAGTCAGTATAACTATTACAACGCTGGTGGCCCAGGTTGGGGAAACTACAGTAAAATGCAAGTTCCAATCGGCACCTATCAGCAATACGTTTACTTCTAAACATAAGCATTCTTCTCTAGCGCACCTTGTGGAAGGTGCGCTATACTTATTAGGTTAGTTAAGAGGGTTTTTACGTGGCAGAACAAAAGCAGTCAATGGCAACGCCAATAAAAGAAAAAGAAGGCATATCGCGAACGGTCTATTTTTTTACCATCGCAATTGTAGCGGTGGTCGGATTCGTCGCTGGAACGCGAAGCAATGATTTCATGGCCGCGGTGGGACCTATATTTGGCTTCAAGGTGGAGACAAGCACCCTCGATCTAGGCTCTGTCCAGCAGACATTCCAACAGTTAAAGGGGAATTTTGACGGTAATCTCGATACTCAAAAGTTGATCGAGGGCGCTAGCCGGGGGCTCGTTGCGGCGGCGGGTGACCAGTATACCGTTTACATGGACCCTAAGGAAGCGGCAGATTTCGATAAGGACCTTTCTGGTGAGATTGGTGGTGGTATTGGAGCGGAGATTGGTATTCGATCGGACAAGCCGACAATTATTCGCGTCCTTGCTAATAATCCTGCAGAAAAAGCCGGCCTCAAAGCAGGTGATACCATCGTTGCGGTAAACGACCAAAATGCCTCAAGCTGGACGGCGGATAAGACAGCTACGGAGATTAGGGGTGAGGCGGGGACTACCGTGAAACTCGTGATTGTAAGGGACAATGATACGAGGGAATTTACCGTAACAAGACAAATTGTCGATAATCCGAGCGTGCAGGCCTCCGTACAAGATGGTCTCGGTATTCTGACAATCAGCCGTTTCGATGATCAAACAGGTAATTTGGCCCGGAAAGCAGCAGAAAACTTTAGACAGCAGAACGTGCGCGGTGTTGTGCTTGATCTTCGTGGTAATGGCGGAGGCTATCTTACGGCCGCACAAGATGTGGCTGGGCTTTGGCTGGACAACGAGGTAGTGGTTTCAGAACGTGTAAACGGAAAAGTGACCGATGAGCTCCGCTCTGGATCGGATGCGATCCTCTCTGGCGTGCCCACTGTCGTGGTTGTTAATGGGAGCAGTGCCAGTGCGAGCGAAATCGTAGCCGGAGCGCTGCAAGATCACAAAAAAGCGACACTTGTCGGCGAGAAGACATTTGGCAAGGGAACTGTTCAGAAAGTTCTCGATTTGGGCGGAGGGGCCGTTTTAAAAGTAACAGTAGCTCGTTGGTATACGCCTAACGGCAAAAATATTACCAAGGAGGGTATTAACCCCGATCAAACAGTAGAGTTAACGGCGGCCGACGCTGACGCCGGAAAAGATCCCCAGCTTGAGGCGGCGGAGTCAAAGTTACAATAAGATAGAAAGGCCGCTTGTGCTTTATATAGGGTTTAGGGTACTATTGGTATAGTTATGGATGCAAACGCAAAGAAAAAAATTCTGCTTGTAGAAGACGATACGGCGTTAGCCGCCGTCTATAAATCCCGCCTGGAACTCGAAGGCTTTGAAATCAGAGAAGTAAACAATGGTGAAGAAGCGCTCTCTGCTGCTATAGAATTCAAACCTGATCTTATTCTGCTTGATGCTATGATGCCAAAAATCAGCGGCTTCGATGTCCTTGATATTCTTCGGAATACGCCTGAAACAACGAATATCCGCGTTATTATGCTAACAGCCCTTAGCCAGCCTAAGGATAAAGAGCGTGCCGAGTCCCTTGGTGTAGATGATTATCTTGTGAAATCCCAAGTAGTTATTGGCGATGTGGTGGAACGCATTAAATATCACCTTGAACTTAGTAGATAAATAAGACGAAAAATTAAGTGCCGCACTAAAGAAAAGTGCGGTATTTTTAGCGTAAGCACTTTATTGACATATAGGCTATATTCTGCTATTCTTAAACTAAAGAAAGCGAAAGTAATATAAAAAATGTCCGAAGCAAAAAAACGACCATATGTAGAGATCACACCAAGGGATGCTAGGGAGTTTTTTGAAGCTCCCGATGCCCTTGCGGAACTCAAACAAGACGCCCTTTTTGGTGAACGGGCACTTGGCCGGCATGCGATTAATGCGATTGCAAAACGTGGTGATCTTGTTGGGGTTGTTTTTGCTCCAGATAATACGGGAACGATGCAGCCCGCAAAAGTTGTAAACTTAGGAAAAGACTTTGGGACTCCCGTTCACGTCGATTTTGAGGAAAAACCCTTTGAAGATCAATACGAGCCGTTAAGCACAGCTATCCAGGAAGAAGAGGCGCTTGAAAACATGGCGGCAGAGACAGTCTCGATTAAGCGCGAGGATATCGAAGCCTTGGACGATACTCCACCAGTAGACCTCACGGAAACCGCCGGGGCAACCCAGCCTGCTGATAAGGATACAATGATTGAAGATCAAGAAGAAGATGTCGCCCCTCAAAATCTCACTGAAGACGCTAAAGAGAATACGCCAGAGATTCGTGGAAGTAACAAGCTCGACGTAGACATTCAAGCCGAACTCGCTCCTGAAGGTGAAATCACCGAAACAACGAAAGTCGCTCCTAAGGCACCTCCAAAAAACCGATCTATCATGGAGGCATTGAGCGGCGCCGAAGAGGAAGAAATAGATGAGCCTCAGCGGGCTGAAGAGGTTGAGCAGTACGACTTTGAAAAACTAGCCCTTAATGACATGGAAGTGGCAGAAGTTGTTTCCAAGGTTTCCACTCATGTTACCGAGCAGCTAGATGCTATGAGCAAGGCTACTGTTGAGGTAGCGTCTAGATTTGATGAAGCATACCTTAAAGCATTCCGTACAGGATACACAATCGAACAAAGTGAGGTTTTATCGGCGCTTGAAGATATGAAAAAGATGTTAGGCGAACACGACGCCCGAATTTCCGACATGCAAGCAGAGACGGCAAGGTACGTTGAGATTGAGGGAGATACCTCCCTCACCGAAGAACAAGACGAAGAGAAGCGCAAGTATCGCGAAATGGCACGAGAGACCATTGAAAAAATTAGCGAACAGTTGAGTAAGATGGAAGAGGCTAACTCTGGCGCTTTGGAAGTTCAGCGAAATCTCGACAGTTTCTTGCGTGACCGCGCTCATCTTCCTTATTACTCTGATATGCCCATATTTAGAGGGGCGACGGAGACGGCAAACGCAATTGTAAAACAGCTTGTCGAAACCCTGGCTACGCGCTCGGACAGGGCAAAACAGATTCGGCCGTTACTTGAAGATTTAGACGATTTACAGAAGAACCTTCAAACTCAAGAATAATAAAAACCATCCTAGATAAGGGTGGTTCTTATTATTTGTTTATTTAACGATTACCTGAGTACGAGGTGCTGTCTTGCCGGTGAATCGGCTTTTCTTTACCTTTTGGAAGGCAACGATACCATCCTGAGAAGCATGAATGGTAAAGTTTTTGCTCATAAATGTACCTGGGCCGGCAATCTTCGTACTGCCAGTTTGACGGACAAGTACTTCACCGGTACGAACGGTTTGGCCGCCAAAGCGTTTCACACCGAGACGCTGACCGGCATTGTTGTGGATATTCTTACTTGTTCCACCTGCTTTAACGTGTGACATGGATAACTCCTTATAATTTCTATAACAATCTGTTCTATTGTACGCGAATATGCCTTATTCGTCAAGGTTAATCATAGGTGAATACCCCTTGCTGCCGCCCTGGCCGTTCAACTGGTATTTTGGAGTATCTATGATATATACTATCTGGGTAGTTGTCCTTTTGAACGGGAGACAGTATGTCTGACCAATGGCAAGAAGCCCGAACCCTTCAGGGTTTTGGTAGTTGTTTGGCGGCATGGCATCTTCGCCAGCTTGGCGATATGCCTGTAGCGCTGAACAAGAGCCGTAACAGGATCTCCTTCGAAGCAGAAGCTTCGGTAATGGCTCGGGTGAGTGGCAATGGCTACTTCCTCGTGTACGACGTTGCTGTTGGCATTGGCGCCGAGGAATTGGCGCTTGCGTCAAGGGCGATGGTGCATGCTTTCGTACCGTCATCGTTGATTGGTCCTGTGCGGCAGGCATTGCAGGTTGAAGGATTGTACTGCTCGGCGCACGCACCTGGTTCACCCAATCAAGAAGCCACCTACGCCGTCGAGCGGCGCAATGGTAAAGAGAGTGGGCGGGGCGACTGGGTTTTTGGCCCGAAGGAGATCGAGGAGAACTTCGTGGGTTTGCACCCACGGATGATCGAGGAGCTGAAGAGCGCCTGGCAGGTGTTTGCGGCAGACACGATGTGGAACCGTAATTCCTATCTGTGGACCGTCCTCGGCGACCTGGTATGAGCCACTAATCCATCTTCCGGGCGGCCTAATCTTGGCCGCCCGGAAGTGGAATAACAGGATTTATTTTTTTATGAGAACCAGGAGTTCTCGGGCGACAATTTGGTCTTCGCGGTGATACAGTAAGTCTTTTGCTTCGACATTTTTGAATGTAACAGGAGCAAACCCAAACTCTTCAGGGTGAGAGGTAAGAGGCAAGTGGGTAAATCGACCCTGGGTGTCTTTCCAAGCCGGGACGCCGATACATAGTGGAGTGCCAGGTGTCAGCTGAGGGCTGATATTTTTAAGGAAGGTCGAGATGATGTAATTACAGTTTTTGCGAACTTGAGCGAGCTTTTGGGGGGACGGCGGCGCACTGAAGGGCTGGCCTAGGTAGCTCTCGCAGGCTATGGCATCAATTGGCTGTTGCCACGAAGCGTCCATAGCATCATCCTCGTGCAGATACCAATCAAACGAGATGTGATAGGCGTCTTGCAGCCAGTTGAGGTTATCTCGCGAGTACCGAATCATCTTTTCGCTCAAGTCGGTGCCATAGACGGCATGACCCATAAGTGCAGCTTCTTGTAATATAACCCCGGTGCCGCAGAAGGGATCGAGGACACGGCCGGAAGGATTGGCGGTCGGTGCTAGGTTGATCATGATCTGCGCCAGTTTGGGTGGGAGCATACCGACAAATGCGTCGCGTTTGGGCCGTCCTTGATCACGGCGGGCGAGCGAAGTGATGTTTTGAGCCCCGATACTTTCGGCAATGCAGACGCGGCCGTCAGTTGCTTTTACGACGATAAGCTCGACTTTATTGGAGCTGAGGCCGAGTTTATTATGATGGGAAACGGCGGTATTAAGCGCTGCGTCGGCATTTGGGATGAGCCGGAGACTTGTGTTGGTTTCTTTTAACTTTTGCTTAAGGACGATACCGGTTTTCTGGACGTCGCGGGGTGATACCTTGAAACCGTAGGCGCTGATGCCAAGGGTAATTTTATTCTCGTTGGAGCTCCACTGTTTTTTGTAGTGCGTCACGAGCTGCATACTGATACGATGCCAATCACCATTAGGAAATTCTGCAACGATTTTGCCTGCTTTTTGAGTCCCTCCTAGTCGTTCGACGGAAAAAGGAGATTGAACAGAGATAGTTGCTGTAGCCGAAGAGAACCACGAGGTCGCTTTGGCGCCGTAGAGTCGCTCAAGTTCGGCCATACCCAAGGCTGGTTGGCGTCCGAGTATCGCAATGTACATGTTTCATAGTATATACTAAGAGCATGTCTTTTCGAGCGTGGGTAAGTATTGTAACGCTAGTGTTGATCGTTGTGATCATTTTCTTTTCACGCCATGAACTGCTTCATGCATGGCAGTTATTAGAGCGAGTCAATATATGGCTGCTGCTCTTGTTGATCCCCGGACAGGCGCTGGCTTATTATGCTAGCGGTGAGATGATTTTTTCGTACTTGCGTGCCAAAAAATCGATTGATGAAGTAAAGGGCCCTGAATTAGCACGGATGTCATTGGAGATGAATTTCGTGAATCATATTTTACCGAGCGGAGGTGTGAGTGGCGTATCGTATATGGGGTGGCGGCTTGGTAAGTATGGCGTGCCACCGGGGAGAGCTGCTATGGCTCAAGTGGTACGCTTTGCAACTGGGTTCGCTGCTTTTATTGTTCTTTTAGCGCTGGCTGTGTTGGCGGTAACAATAGATGGTAACGTCAATAGGTGGATTATTCTGGTGAGCAGTACTATGGTCGCCGGGATGACGACGGTGGTTTTGCTCGGAGCGTATCTTCTTAATGGTGAGCGCCGGACTGAAAGATTTGCGGATTGGGTTACTCGTACAGCGAACGGTATAGTACGTAAGGTAACGCTGGGGCGTCACTCACAGATTCTTGTACGTGCTGAAGTACGTCGTTTTTTTGGTGAAATGCACCATGATTATCGGGCGCTCAAACAGGAGAAAGCGATACTACTGAAGCCATTCTTATGGGGGCTGGTTTTTACTGCGGTTGACGCGCTATTGTTTTGGATTACGTTTTGGGCGCTAGGGACTCCGGTAAATCCTGCACCGATTCTTATTGCTTATGGCGTGGCCAGCATGGCTGCATTTTTTGTCGTGACCCCGGGCGGTGCGGGTGCTTACGAGGCGATTATGGTTGGCTTTTTAGCGATTGCCGGGCTTAGCCAAGGTGTTGCCATTGCGGGAATTGTCCTTACCAGAGTTATTTTACTTCTGGGCACGATTTTATTCGGTTATCTTTTTTACCAACATGCGATTTTGAAGTATGGACGACACAAACCAGAACCTACGAATTAGTGTTAGTGACTTTATAGCACTAACAAATCAGACGCTCGAATATGCTTTTCCGTTTGTAGAAGTGGAGGGCGAGGTGAGCAGTTTTAAGATTAATCAGGGCAAATACGTCTTTTTTGATCTGAAGGATGAAGGTGGCAGTATCGGCTGTTTTATGATGGCCTGGCAACTACGACTTCCAATTGAAGAAGGTATGAAAGTGATCGTGGGTGCTTCGCCAAAATTAACGCAATGGGGAAAGTTTAGTCTGACAGTGCGGAGTATTCGACCAAGCGGCGAAGGAAGCTTGAAAAAAAGCTTCGAACTTTTAAAGGAGAAACTGACTAAAGAAGGGCTTTTTGCGTCAGAGCGAAAGCGCAGTTTGCCTGAGATACCGGAGCATATAGGGGTAATTAGTAGCGTTGAAGCGGCAGGGTACGCGGATTTTATTAAGATTCTTGATGAGCGTTTTGGCGGCATTAGGATAGAAGTTGCTCATGTGCAGGTACAGGGCGAGAGTGCGCCCGACCAGATAATACGAGCTCTGAAGCACTTTAATTCTCGCGAGATTCTCCCCGAAGTAGTGGTTATTGTGCGAGGAGGCGGTAGTGCGGACGATCTGAGTACGTTTAATGATGAGCTGCTGGTACGGGAAATCGCAGGCAGCCGTATTCCTACACTAGTTGGAGTGGGACACGAAGTTGATGTGACGCTTGCCGACCTGGCGGCGGATGTTCGTGCGGCGACACCTAGCAATGCAGCTCAATTGCTCGTCCCCCACAGACGAGAGGTTGCTAAACGCGTTCGGCACAAGGTGAATCTGTTGGTACCACGGATTGAGCGAATTATGGACCAGCAGGAGACTTTGGTGAGGCACATAGTACAAGGTGCATTTGAATCGCTTACTCGTAAACAGGCTCAGGCGGAGGAGCGGCTAGAAATGCTTCGGCAAGTACTTTATCAATTGGATCCTAGGATTGTCTTGAAGCGGGGCTACGCGATTGTGCACGGTGATGTCCAGCCTGGGGCGGTGATTGAAATTGAGAAAAGCGATATACTTATAACAGCGGAGGTCCGGGATGTCAGTAAAAAACAATAAAACGATTGCAGAGAAAACAGCGACACTTCAAGAATTGGTGGCGTGGTTTGATGGTGATAACTTTACGTTAGAAAAGGCGCTGGAAAAATTCTCAGAAGCCGAAAAACTGGCGGCAGAGATAGAACATGACCTTTTGTCGTTAAAAAACGATATTGAAGTAGTGAAAGCACGGTTTGATGAGGTATAGATGACTATTCTTTGGATTGTTGCCGGGATAGTTTTGCTGTTTGGATTTGTGGTTTTTTTTGGTGCCCCCTACGTTCCCAGTAAGCGGCGTGAACTCGAGAGAGTGTTTAGGGAGCTGTATGAGCTAGGCCCACAAGATTTGGTGGCCGACTTAGGCTCCGGAGATGGCATAGTACTCCGCATGGCGGCGAAAACCGGCGCTAAAGCGATAGGGTATGAATTGAATCCGGGACTCGTACTGCTTTCGCGATTTTTGTCACGGGGAAACAAGAATGTGCGCATAATGGCAGCGAACATGTGGCAAGTACGACTATTGCCGGAAACGACGGTAGTGTACGTATTTGCAGTGACACGTGATATAGAAAAAGTTTCTCGTAAGCTCCAGGCGGAGGCTAACCGGCTTCATCATCCGCTCTCTGTCATCAGTTATGGTTGTGCGATTCCACATAAGGAGGCTCTTCGTTCGCTTGGCGCCCATCACCTCTACACCTTTGCTCCTTTACAGTCAAAATAAACACCAGTATAATGACCCCATGATAGAACGACACAAAAACGAACAAGGGGGCATTAGTGGTTCGATGCTCGCTATTATTGGGCTGGCGGTACTCGTACTGGTGGCCGGCGGCCTGGCAATTTGGGCTTTTGTAAACTACAACGAACAAAAAACCAACGTTGATGGCAAAATTGATCTTGCCGTGGCCGAGGCTAAAAAAGAGCAGAGCGACGCCGATGAAGTAAAGTTTGCCGAGCGTGAAAAAGAACCAAACCGTGATTTTGTAGGTCCTGATGATTATGGCCGTCTGACGTTCAGTTACCCCAAGACATGGAGTGCTTATGTAGCCCGGGACGTTTCAAAGGGCGGTGCGTATGAGGCCTATTTGAACCCTATTGTCGTTCCTCCGGTGTCGCCAACGCAACAATTTTCACTTCGGGTACTGATTGAAGAAAAAGACTATGACCAGGTGGTTAAAACGTATGAAAGCTTGGTAAAAAAAGGTGATCTTCGGACTTCGGCAGTGAGTGCCAACGGAAACAACGGAACGCGGCTTGACGGAAACTTCACAAAAGACATTCGTGGGTCGGCGGTTATCTATAAGATCCGAGATAAAACCGTGACACTTCAAACCGACGCAGATACCTTTAAGCCTGACTTTGAAAACATTATCAAGACGATTAACTTCAATCAGTAAACACTGCACGTCGGTCGTATGCTACACTAAAAAAGAGTATGCAGGGGAACAAGGATCAGATAAAAAAGGGAGCTCTTCTATTTAATGAGGATGAGCTGCCTTTTTTGGTAACTGCCTCCCATGAGCTTAAGTCACCCTTAGCACTTGTCAGGCAGCTTGCTTTGGCTCTGGAAGATTCTGCCTTGTCTGAGAGCGAGCGAGCGCGGATTGCGGGACAGATTCTTTTGACGAGCGAGCGAGCGCTTCGCCTGACAACCGATCTTTCGCGGTCGGCTCGGCTTGAGGATAGTTTATTCGAGATGGAGCCGCTTAATCCCCAACAAATCTGCGAGGAAGTTGCTCACGAAATGACGCCACTTTATCGGGCAAAAGGCCATGAAATTCGGGTTGTCTCGCGGTATCGGCCGATACTTGCTGTAGCAAACAAAGATTTATTGAGGCGGATTATTCTTAACTTTGCGGATAACGCATTGCATTATGCTGGGGCTGACACCCCAGTGGAATTACGAGCTGGAGCACAGTCGAATAGAGCGAAAATTCGTCTATCTGTGCGCGATTATGGCCCTGCTGTGCCTGCTGACATGTGGCATCGGCTTGAGATAGGCTTGGGGCGTACGGTGCAGCCACTCCACATGCGTCCTCAGAGCAGTGGCTTAGGGCTCTTCGTGGCAGGGCAGTTTGCTCGTGCAATGCAGGGCGAGATCGGCGCAACGCGCCATCATGACGGAGCAACATTTTACGTCGATGTAACTGCATCGGCTCAATTGAGTTTGCTATGACAAAAACTCCTTTTGTTTTGATTGTGGAAGATGACGAATGGATGGCACAGCAACATCAGCGATCTTTAGAGGCGGCTGGTATGAAGGTTGAGGTAGTTTCGCATGCGCTGGCCGCCATGGATGCGCTGGATACGACAAAACCTGACGTACTAGTGCTTGATGTGTTGCTGGCGGGGCCGAATGCCTTTACGTTGCTGCACGAGATGCGCTCGCATGCGGATCTTGCAGCTGTACCTGTTATTTTGTGTACGAATAGTGCCGAGCAATTTGCTCAAGATGATTTAAGCGCGTATGGGGTCCGGCGCGTGCTTGATAAGACGAAGATGCATCCGAAAGATCTTGAAGCTGCCGTGCGGAAAGTACTTTTGTGAGCGATCGTCGGACGCGGGCAATCGTGTTGAGACGGACAAATTATGGTGAAGCGGATAGAATCGTCCAATTTTTGACTCCCGAAGGCCGACAATCAGTGATAGCGCGCGGGGTTCGTAAGGAAAAGAGCAAACTTGCCGGAGGAATTGAGCTGTTCGCCGTAAGCGATGTCGTTATCCACCGGGGAAGGGGTGACATGGGAGTGCTCACCTCTGCACGGCTTGTTCATTTTTATCGTCATATATTGGAAGATTACGATCGTTTGCAGTTTGGCTACGAAGCAGTAAAGCAAGTTGGACGGGCGACGGAAACAGTTGATGAATCGGAATGGTACGACCTTTTGGCAGAAACGATTGCCGGATTAGACGTGATAACAATTCCGAGGATGCTCATAGAAGCATGGTTCTATTTACGTTTTGCGGCGTTGCTTGGCCACGAATTAAGCTTTAAGCACGATGTTGGCGGTGAGCCACTTCAGGCTAACAAACGGTACATGTACGATGTGAGTGAGCGGGGTTTACGCGAACATATAAACGGTGAGCTGACAGCCGATCATATCAAGTTTCTTAGATTATTGAATGTAAAGCCGCTTGGTACTATTGTTCAAATTGGGGGAGTGAATGATATCTTGCCCGATTGCTGGCATGTTGCCAGGCAGCATGCTGCAATATAATATAACCGAAGTTATGAGAACGGCCTGCGGTAAAGCAGGCCGGATGCATTATTTTTGGAGTTCGCCATGCATCAGGGGCGAAAAAAGGGACTTAGTCTTTGTCGAACCGGAGCCCGCGTTGCCGCCAGAAGGTCAACAGGACAACCTGAGCGCAGCGTTTCTTGTTGCGTGCCCGTAGGGCGAGCCGCAGGGCCCGAAAGAAGAGCTTGAGACGTCGCGAGAAAGGGACGATCTTGAGCTCCCATACGGTAGTGTTAAGCTCGTAGGGATGCCGATTCCGCAGGTTGATCCTAGCAGTTTCGTAGTCGAGCAAAGCACGCTCTACGTTGCCCGCCAGTACGTCGACCCGAGAGCGGAAACCCAAGCTGACAAAGTACTCGATTTTTCGCTCGTCTTCCTGCTCGACCTTTGGCCGAGGGTCTTCTGGGTCGGGTATTTCACTGTACTCCAGTAGCTCGAGCGAGCCATCGATGAACTTTTGAGCACGGGCGACATCACCCTCTTCCAGGGGGATCATACTCCAGTCTCGTTTGATACGACCCTGGAGGATGCGTGTCCGAGCCAGCCGAAAGGCAGACTCGAAAGCTTCCTCGGCCTCATCGTAGCGCCCGAGCATGCGAAGGCAAATTCCTTGCATTTGTTTGGTCTCGGGGTGTCCCGGAGGGTCGAGATGGTTGTTGATTTCGTTGAAATGCTTCAGGGCACCCTGAGTGTCGCCACCGTTAAGTGCCTGAGCACCTTGGGCGAACTTTTGTTGGATTGACACGTAAGAACCTCCCACTTGTCGTGTGTCCAAACCCTATTATATAATTTTACAGAACGATTATCAAACGATGTGGAATGAAGTCACATCTGTTATAATATGGTTAATATGGAAAAAAAGAACACCAAACTAGAAGATATTGTTAGCCTTGCAAAGCGCCGGGGGTTTATTTACCAGGGGTCTGAAATTTATGGCGGGCTTGCCGGGACGTGGGACTACGGCCCTTTGGGCGTACAACTTAAGCGCAATATCAGTAATCTTTGGTGGCGAATGTTCGTGGAAACGCGTGAAGACATGTACGGCATTGATGCCGCGATCCTTATGAATCAAAAGGTGTGGCAGGCGAGCGGCCATACGGGTGCGGGATTTGCAGATCCTTTGGTTGAAGATGTAAAAACGAAAAAACGGTATCGTGCCGATCATCTTTTGGAAGACAATGGGGTCGAGAATCCCGAAGCGCTTACTTATGAGCAAATGGATGCTGTCATTAAAGAAAAAGGCATAAAAAGTCCCGAAGGGAATGGGCTGAGTGAGGTCCGGGTATTCAACTTGATGTTTGAGACCAACGTAGGGCCCATTCATGACGAGAATTCAAAGGCGTACCTTCGCCCGGAAAATGCCCAAGCCATGTTTGTAAATTACAAGAACGTCGTCGATACTTTTTATCCAGATTTGCCGTTCGGTATTGCGCAAATCGGTAAAGCTTTTCGCAACGAGATTAGTCCGCGCGAATTTATTTTTCGCGTGCGCGAATTTGATCTTATGGAATTTGAATATTTTATCCAACCGGCTGAATGGGAAGCCCAGTTTGAGTATTGGCGCAAGCAGTTTCATGGATGGATAGAAGCATTGGGCTTGAAGCTTGAGAACCTCCATGAATTAGAGGTGCCTGCCGAAGACCGTGCTCATTACAGCAAGCGGACGATCGACTTTGAATATGCTTTTCCGTTTGGAATCAAAGAAATCGGCGCGGTCGCGTATCGGACTGATTTTGATCTTTCCAATCATATGAAACACAGTGGTGTGAGCATGGAGTATACCGTAAAAGGGACCAACGAAAAGCTTGTCCCTCATGTAATTGAGCCGACTTTTGGGCTGGACCGAACACTTCTTGCGGTGTTAGCAGAAAGTTACATGGAAGACGAAGTAAACGGCGAGAAACGCGTCTACTTAAGATTGCCCAAACATTTGGCTCCGATAAAGTTCGCTGTATCTCCGCTGCTTAAAAATAAGCCAGAACTTGTCGCGAAAGCGCGTGAGATCTACAAGATATTGAAAGAAAAACACGGCAATATCATGTGGGATGACAACGGTAATATTGGTAAACGATACCGCCGGCAGGATGAAATCGGAACTCCGTACTGTGTTGTTATCGACTTTCAAACGCTGGAAGATGGTACAGTGACCGTTCGCGACCGCGACACAACCGAGCAAAAACGCGTCGACGTACAGGCGCTGTAGTTATTGTTCACGGTCGTGTAAACGACGGATTTCGATAACAGTTTCGGTGCGGATGCCTTGCTCGTATTCGTCGGCTCGAGTGGGGCGGACAATATAGATATGATCGACACCTTCCATGCTGTCGAGGGCAAGCCCTGCTCGGGCAAGAAGTCGCTGGGCTCGTTCTGGGAATACTTGTTCAAAGTCGACAAACCGCTCGCCTCCATCTACGTCACTATAACGGTGCGGTTCGCGGTCTTGGCTATAAAAAAATTCTCCAGATTGACTCATAGTTACTTAAAAGTATCCTTTTTCGGACAATTTGTCAATGTCGTATACTGATCCTATGATTACTGAAATGAAAAAAACCGCCCGGGAGGCTGGGGCGTTTATGCTTTCAACCACCGAAACGGATCATACGGAAAAGTCAAACGCTAAGGATTTTGTTACGGTTGCCGACATAAAGTCACAAGATATACTTCGTAGCAAACTTGCGGCTGCGTTTCCTGGAACTATTATTCTTTCGGAAGAAGACGATGAAAGCACGCATCGCCAAATGTTCAGGGCGGATTTTACCGGTTTTGTGCTCGATCCGATTGACGGGACATATAATTTTAAGCGTGACATGCGTGAATCGGCGATCTCAATTGGGTATATCGAGAATGGCGAACCTATTTACGGGGTTATTTTTGATCCATACAAAGAAGAACTATATGAGGCAGAACGAGGAAAGGGCGCGTTTCGTAACGGAAAAAAGATTTCAGTCAGCCACTATACTGATCTTACCGGTGCGAGCATAGCCACTAGTAATAGCTATGATGATGAAGCAATGGCGCGTAATTTAAAGCGTCAGCTTGCTATTTACGAATCCGAAGGGGTTATGCCATGGACAAGCTGTCCGGGTAGCGGCGTCCTTATTATGGCGTGGGTGGCTTGTGGTCGTATCGATGCCTATCATCATAATGGCCTAAAACCCTGGGATAACGCGGCGGCGTTTCTGCTTGTGCGTGAAGCTGGCGGTAAGGTGGTAACACTAAAAGGCGAACCTGCCGCCTTTACTTCACAGAGTGTTGTAATGGGTAATGTACGACTGGTTACTCACCTGGAAAATGTGTTTTCTTCGGTTCCCGATCTTCTGTGAGGAGATGGCGCATGCTGCGAATATCCGCGTGGATAGCTCGCCACGCGAGTGCTACTCGGCTACGGCGCGAATACTCAGGCGAACGGAGTGAACGGCTGAGCAGCCTGGAATGTTTACCCTTTTGTGTATCCGAGTGAATAAGTGTGAGCGCGGGGAGCGGCTGCGTTTCGTCGCTAATCTGTTGATTAAGAAGGGCAATCTCGGTAAGTTTTTGGCCGATATGCCTGCCGAAAGCTTCCCATTTTTTGGCCTCCTTAAGGCTTCCAGGAAGAAAATCTTCCTCGAGCAGCCAGCTGCCGTCGTTGTTTTGGAGGATGTAAATTTCTCCATAACTCATAAATTCACAATAGCATATTATGGACAGAGTGAAAAATGTAAGTACATAGTAGGGAGTAAGTAAGCCGGTTTGCCTTGATGGGGCGTTCCGCCGTGTAAGCGGAACGCCCCATCTGGGGTCAGACGGAGCGAGGGCCGTTCTTGTCGTTCGGCTTGTCGCCGCCGACAGCGCGTGCCGCCGAGTCCAGCGCACGGGCGAGACTCTGGGTCACGTTCTCCCATACCCTGTCCATCGTGTCCCGCGCCTTGTCCATCACGTCGCTGACGGCGTCCATCGCGGTTTCCATGGACTCCATCATCCACTCGCGTCCGAGGTCGCCGAGGACCTCCTTGAGCGCGTTGTCCACGATGAACTTGAGGAACTGCTGGCTGATCACGCGGTCGACCCTGATGCTGACCTCGATCTTGAACAGCTTCATGTCGGTGACGTCGCTGTACTTGCTCTCGCCGGTGGCCGCGGCCATGAGGGTGGCCACTTCGGCCTGTACGGCCGCCGCGACGGCCTTGTGAACCTCATCGCGAAGGTAGGCGGCACGCTCCTCGTTGAGCTTGCCGGGAACCTGCACGATCACCTGAACGTTGGGGAATACCACGATAACCTCATCTCACTTGGAAAACAGGCTTACTTACATCAAGTCGCTTCAGAGAGCGACCTCGCTAAATAATATAATGATTTTATACTTTATGCAATAGCTTTAAGGATTGGCAAAAGGCTCGAGAATGTTATGAAGCGCGGGGCCGAGTGGCTTGATAAACCAAACGGTCCCGCGAATCACATAGTGGAACTAGGTGTTATCTTGTTTGCGCATCGGAGATACGCTGAACTGCTGTCGTGTCTTCGATGATGAGACGGACGCCCTGGTCATAGTACTGGTAATTCGACAGCGGCTTTACTTGCGGCGTGTCGATCACCAGTGAGCCAGCCGGCGGCGTCTGCACGAGGGCAACGAGCTCGTCGTAAGTGAGGACCGGGGCGACTGTCTGCTCCTGAAAGACGTAGGGCCTTCCGGGGATGAAGCAGGGGCGTTTCGGGTTGTCGGCCATCGTCGAAATGAAATAGGAACGACCTTCCTTCTTGCCTTGACGCATGTCGCTGATCCAGTAAGTCTGGTTGACGGTGACACTGTCGCGGAAGTCGGTCAGAACCCCTTGTTCACGAAGCTGGGCGATGCGTATGAGTGTCATGCCGCTGCCAGATATCGCGGCCGCTTGCTGCGGGGAAGGCGCATAGATGCGAGGCGTAAGCTCACCGTTCTCCAGTTCCTTCCACCGAACGACGGCGAGGCATTTTCCTTCACTGACGCAGCACATCTCGCGGTTGATAAGCAGGTCGACGCCAATGCCGTGGTTTGGGCGGATATTCACGTAACGACGTCCGTCCGGGTCGCTGTAAACAGTAGGAACGAACGGTTGGTCATTCATTACGATCAACTCCTTGTCTCAGGTCACACTATGTGACACAAAACTTACTGTACAATCTACTTGTACATTTGTAAATATGCCCGATCTGCTCGTGCCATCCAAGAGAGTGTAGGTTGTAAAGGACGGTTTCATGCCCGCAATTACACTACAGGTACCTTACATGTGTATATTGCACCACATTATCGGCGTGTTGTATAATGCAGGTAATCTACTTAAGTGGAGGTCGTGTAATTATGAAGGACGAAGAACTGGTTGAACCAGTTAATCAGCCAATAGCAAACCCTACAACAACGTACGAGTTATTAGTGCGTCAAAGTAAAAAGATGGGGAGAGTGGCTACCAAAGCTTTTCATGACCTTAAACATATACTGCATCACGAAATCACGATGCCGTCCCGTGACCAACTCCTTAATGGTCTCTCGCTTGTACCAAAATTACGGACGACCAAAAGAACTGAAGAGATGACTGAGCTGAAAAAGCTCGTCCGAAAATCACAAGAAGTGCTTGTCAGTGCGCATACGGTGTTTCCATTGACGCTGTTTCCGCATTCTATCGTGATGGACCGTACTAAAATTACAATTACGAAACGTAACTTTTTCTGGTCGTCCAGCGTCGTGAGTATCCGGGCTGAGGATATTCTTAATGTATCATGCGACGTCGGACCGCTTTTTGGCTCGGTAATTATTGCCAGCCGGGTTATGAATTCGGTTGACCATTTTGAAATCCACTATCTTTGGCGACATGATGCCACGTATCTCAAACATGTCGTGCAAGGGTATGTATTTGCGCTTCAAAACAATGTCGATATGAGCCGATTCTCGCGAAAACAACTCCTTGAAATGCTTGCGGAGCTGGGCCATGACTGAGATGTAGACATTCGATATAAAAACGCGCATAATCCTATGTATAAATGAAAGGAGGGGAAATATGGAAGTCATGGTGAACTGGTGGGCGGTTATCTTGGCAACACTTTCAAGTATGGTAGTGGGTGCGATATGGTATGCCCGACCGGTATTTGGAAACGCGTGGATGAAGTTGATTGGCAAGTCTGAAAAAGACATGCAAAAAAACAGCGGCACGGCCCCAATTTTAATTACACTTGTGGTAAGTTTTGTTACGGCGTACGTTTTGGCGCACGTGACGTTTTTGTCTAATAATTTCTTTCATAACTCATTCTTACAAGACGCGCTTTCGACAGCCTTTTGGCTTTGGCTTGGACTAACGGCGGCCAGGATTATTACCCATGATGTGTTTGAAGGTCGACCATGGCGTCTTACACTTCTTACGGTTGTGCATGAACTGGTGACGCTTGTGGTGATGGCGCTCATTATTGGGCTCATGCACCCCTAATATAACGATAGTAAAAGGAATGGCAACTGCAAGAGATATTCAAAGTGCATTAGAGGCGTCTGCGAGCGCTGACGACGCTATTTTTTTGCAGCGCTTCTTTAAAACCGGCGAGGGTCAGTATGGTGCGGGGGATGTGTTTATCGGTGTTCGGGTTCCTCAAACTAGGCAGGTGTGTATCAAATTTAAGGATGTGTCGCTTCGTGAAATTCAAAAGCTGCTTAAAAGCCCCATTCACGAATGCCGCTTAGCAGCCGTGATTTTGCTTACCGAAAAATTTAAGAGAGCAGACGAAGCAGAGCGCGGAAAGCTATACACGCTGTATCTTGCGGCGCTTGATGAGGGCTATATTAATAATTGGGATATTGTCGATACGTCCGCAGAATTTATTGTAGGTGAGTATCTTTTGACCAAGCCTAAAGATGCACTATTTGACTTGGCGGATAGTGATGACGTATGGCATCGGCGGGTTGCAATGCTGAGTAGCTTCCAATTCATTAAAAAGGGTGATCCTACGGTAACGCTTCAGCTGGCGGAAAAACTTCTTCATGATCCGCATGATCTTATTCAGAAGGCGGTGGGATGGATGTTGCGTGAGATAGGGAAGCGGATCGACCGGAGGCTTCTTCTTAATTTCTTGGATGATCATGCTAAAACGATGCCCCGGACCATGCTGCGTTATGCGATTGAACATTTGCCCCCAGATCAAAAAACAGAATATATGCGGAAGTAAGGAGGAATTGGTATATGGAAACACCGCTTGATTTTTCAGGACTAAAAGCACTTTATTTTAACGGCACGCTAAAAAAGTCACCCGAAGTTAGCAATACGGAAGGATTGTTGCGGGCAAGTATGGCGTTGATGGAAAAACATGGCGTAGAAACCGAGCTCATTCGTACCATTGATCATGACATCGCTACCGGGGTTTATCCGGATATGCGTGAACATGGCTGGGATACTGATGAGTGGCCGGAAATCTATAAAAAGGTACAGGCGGCGGATATCCTGGTTGTGTGTGGGCCAATTTGGCTTGGTGATAATAGTTCCCAAACGAAAAAATTAATTGAACGTCTTTATTCTAACTCAGGCGAGTACAACGAAAAGGGGCAATATGCCTATTACGGTAAGGTGGGCGGATGCATTATTACGGGTAACGAAGATGGTTTGAAGCATTGCGCTATGAACGTACTATATAGTCTTCAGCATATAGGCTGCGTCGTTCCACCTCAGGCAGATGCTGGCTGGATTGGCGAGGTGGGACCTGGCCCGAGTTATCTTGATAAAGGGTCGGGCGGTCCAGAAAATGACTTTACTAACCGCAATATTACATTCATGGCATATAATCTTATGCACACAGCTATGATGCTTAAGAAAACGGGCGGCTTACCCGCGTATGGCAATGAGGCTATAGCCTGGAAAGAAGGCGAGCACTTTGGGTATGAAAATCCTGAATACCGCTAGGATCGCTTGACTTTTTATTTTGGGAGCGCAGAATGTGGGTAGTAACTAACATGTTTGGAAAGTGTTCCTTGGTCATTTCTGCCACGGGCTTTCTATAACGCAAAAGGAAATAAAAAACGAAAATGACCCACATAACGCCAGACGTTCTCTTTAATCATGATTCAGGAAGTGGACGAACTCGAAAAAATGAAGACGGTAGCTTTTTGGCATACGATTTACGCGACGCAACAGTAGGCGGTATGCTTGCAGTTCGGTCGGGCAAGGACGTACACATTCTTGTAAAGGAAGAAGCGGGCGAATATGAGGATGCGCGGCAAAACTGGCGGCTCCTGGCCGAGCGGGAACTGGGAAGTGCGGTAAAACTGGTATTGTTGGAACATAAGTTCGGCACCTCTTTTCTTACACACGGAATCGTTTTGAAGCAAGGACTAGAGCTGGGTGTGGTGGAGCGCGATGCGACCGAACATTCCTCTATGAAAAGCCTTGGTGTTATTGCGGGTATAGCATATGCTACCGCTGCAACGGAGGCAGACGAGTTCTCTGCTGACTTGCAACTTGTTTGAAGTGTGTTTCTGCGCGAGTATCAAAAAATATGAGGGGTATTGAGCTTCATTGCTCAATACCCCTGGTGGCTTCTCTTCTAGGCAGTAGTTCTCCAGTCCTCCGGACCTGGCTTGGCGGTACATGAGCATTCATGGTCACGGTGTCGGGCGCGCTTGGCGTCACCCATGACGCCAAGTCGCTCTGTTTTGTTGCCGGTACGAAGTAGCTCGGAGTATTCCTCCATCGTGAAGATGATGACACAGCGGCAAACATGAGGCTTGTTGGGTAG
>Ga0075365_10000034_pt1 | contig 51086 bp, 60 predicted proteins | sample EndMetdeltDD1765_FD_71387 | JGI IMG/M metagenome (GOLD analysis project Ga0075365, IMG submission 71387) | Populus endosphere microbial communities from Tennessee, USA - Endosphere MetaG P. deltoides DD176-5 | ecosystem: Host-associated > Plants > Roots > Endosphere | place: USA: Tennessee... | reverse complement strand
CAATGTCAACTCTCGGAGGGAGAGTCCTATGACCGTCCAAGTCTCAGCAACGCTGTCCGACCTGTCCATCGAGGGAGATCGTCTGGTTTACCCGGACGGCTCGCCATTCGACATGGAGGCATACAGTCGTTTCAAGTACGGCTACACTGCCCCCGCCCAGGACTACGGTTTCGGCCTGGCGAACCACTTCGTGGATCGCTTTCCCGAGCTTGCCCTGAGCAGCCGTCGCGTGCTGGTGAGCAGCGCATCGTACAAGTTCGTGCCTTCGGCGTCCAACCAGCTAGCCATCGCATTCCGCGATGCGCTCAACTGTTACCGCGTCAGCCAGGGCCACGAGCCGGCCATGCTGATTCACACCATTCGTTTCACGGTGGGAAGTGACAGCTACGCCAACGGCGGCCTGGAGGAGCGTGAAGGATACTACGCCAAGATGGGCCGTCATGTCGACGCCGGACTGGTCCGGGATTCCGTTCTCGTCTTCGTTGATGACGTGCGCATCACCGGCGCCACCGAAAAGCGCTTCCACAAGCTGGTTCTGCCCCTCCAGCCCTACGCACTGTGCACCACGCACTACGCGAGGGTCGACGAGGAGCAGGCGTTGGCGATGCCCAGCATCGAGAACGTCATGAACAAGTTCCGTTTTCCGACGCTCGATGCGATCGCATCGGACATCAAGACGGGCCAGTGGGCGCTGAACTCGCGTGTCTTGAGGACGATCCTCGAACATGGCGACACCGACCCCAGAGGACTGTACAGTTTCCTGGAGGGTCTCAACGACATCCTCCTTCAGGAGATGCTTGTCGGTCTGATGAGTGGCACGGTGGAGATGTGGAATCGCCTGCCCAACGGCAAGCGTATCCTCATCGATGTGTGCAAGAAGCGGAACCTAGGTGTTGCACGGTTGATACGGTAACGAATCGACCGTAGCTTCCCCGCTACCTCTACACTAAGGAGCTGGACGGAATGCCCCTTCGGGTAATCAGCCTGGACGTATGGGGAACCCTGATCAAAGGCAACCCCATGAACAAGGGGGAGCGAAGCGAACAGGTCGCCCCCCTGTTGGGTTGGAAAGGCGAACTGTCTGTTCTCACCGAAGCACTCGGCGAGGCGTCGAGAGTACTCGACAAGCAGACTGAAGCCGATGGCATGCAGTACGGGACCAAAGAACGACTGGCATACGCCTGCAACGTCTTGGGCCTTCCGCTACCAAGCGAGGACTGCTACGCGGAACTCGAAAGGCGGATCCACGACACGCAGCTGCGCCACCCGACTCCCCTCACGGAGTCGGATCTTCCCCTGACCGTTCAGCGGTGGCGGGAAGAATACGGATTACAGCTGGCGATCATCTGCAACACCGGTACTGCCGGTGGAAGGACGCTCGCGGCCGTTCTCGACCGACACGGAATTCTGGAGCACATCGACTTCCCGGTCTGGTCCGACGATGTCGGCATCGCGAAGCCCGACCCCAGGATCTTCGGACACCTGGTTCAGATGAGCGGTGTCCCAGCTGATTCCACCCTCCATCTCGGCGATACCGTTGCGACGGATATCGATGGAGCAACACGTGCCGGCTTCCACAGCCTGCACTACAACGCCAAGCGCGGGACACAGGTTACCGAGACCTCCTACCTGCGGCATTCCGAACTGCATAACCATCCGCAGTTCAAAGCCCTCATCGAGGCTTCGCCCCGATGAGGTTCCCCGGTTCCTCCGCAGCACAATGACGTGCAGCGGAGGACCGGGATTTTTCATACTTATGAATTTATGACTTTATACGCACAGAATACACATAATACCCTTGACTATACATCTAAAACATAATACTATATAATAAGCAAGTTTTGCGCCAGTAATGTGGTGCAGGGTTTCGAGTTCGTTGATTTACCGAATCTACAACCAAGACAGGAGCGAATCATGAAATCGTCCGGCACGGACGGGAGAGTCAGCCTGTTCACGCTTGATCTCGTCGACGACAAGATCACCGACGTGAGCGGCCGCTCGGATTTCGATCTGAGTGAGTACGGCAGACTCAAGTACTGCGACAGTACGGTGGCCGATCACTACGGTGTTCAGATGGCACACGCACTGATGCAGAGTCGTCCCGATTTGTTGCGTGACTTTCACATCGCCGCGTCGGGCTTCAAGTACGTTCCCAGTGCGGCGCACAGCCTGCTGTCACCCTTGGTGGCCGAGCTCGCGCTTCACGGCTGCGCACCGGCTAGTCTTTTCCGGATCGACCGTGGCATCGTCAAGGCCGTTGACTACAGCACGCTCAGCTTTGAAGAGCGCGCGCAGTCCAACAGCGGCCGTCGTGTCAGTATCCCGGACGTCTCGGCTTTCGAGATCACTGGTCGCAATGTCATCGTCGTCGACGACATCCGCGTCAGTGGTCAGACCGAAGAAGAGACGCGCCGAGCGCTGATCAATGCCGCACCCGCGAACGTGCTCTACCTCTACGTGGCCACATTGGCCGACGAGGTGGGTAAAACCAACTCGTCGATCGAGCATCGTCTGACTCACGCAGCAGTGAGCTGCCTGGCGGACCTCGTTCCGATCGTGGAGTCCGATGCCTTCGTCCTCAATGCTCGCACGTGCAAGTTCATATTGCGCGCGCCGGCGAGAGAGGTCGAGGCTTTCGCTCTCAAGGTCTCCCGCGGGAACCTGAAGCGGATCCTGTCCGCGATGGTTGCCGACGGCTATCACCTGATGCCCGGGCACCAGAAGAGCTTCGCAACGCTCGTGAACGTCATCCGTTGAACCTACAACTGTAAGGAACTCTCGTGAAGACACACCCGTTCTTCCCCGTCCTGTACACCCCCGCAACCGGTGCCACCCAGACGGATGCCCGCCTGGAAGCGCTCGTGAACGGACGAGTTAAGGACGTCCGTCGCCTCGTCATCTGCACGGAAGACTCCGTGGCCGACGAGGACATTCCCGCCGCCCTTCAGGGTATCGCGCGGCTGCTACCCCGGATCAGTCCGGAGTCGCAGGTTTCCACCTACATCCGGCCCCGAAACCCGGATGTGCTGCACGCCCTGCTGGAAATGCCGGGTATCAAGGCTATCGCTGGCTTCGTTATCCCCAAGGCCAGCGTCAAGGGCTTCCCCAAGTTCGCCGACGAGATCGTCAACCACGGCGGTGACTTCACCATGATGCCGATCCTGGAGGATCAGCGCATGATGGATCGTTACTACCGTGAGGAGCTCAGGAACACCTTCATCGAGTACGCGGAGCACATCGAGTGCCTTCGTATCGGTGGGAACGACCTGATGGGTCATCACGGCATGCGCCGCGACGACAGCGACTGGACAATCTACGACAGCGTCGTGGGGAGTCTCATCGGTGACCTCGTGAACGAGTTCCGAGTGGGCTGCGAGACGCCCTTCCTCATCACCGCACCCGTCTTCGAGTGCTTCGGTGAGCAGTACGATGGCCTGTTCCACCGCGAGGTTACACGCAGCATCTTCAACCAGCTGTTCGGCCAGACGGTCATCCACCCGCGCCACCTGTCGATGCTCATCGAGCTCTACAAGGTGCGGCAGACCGACCTGGACTCGGCACGGGATATGCTGGGCAGCTCCAAGGCTGTGGGCGGCCAGAACGGCAAGATGGACGAGCGTGCCACCCACGAGAAGTGGGCGGAGAACATCCTCGTCCGCAGTGAGCTCTTCGGGGTTCGGTAAGACAACAACTGAAAACACCTACGCACCGGATCGTGTTACCGCACAGATACCGGAGCGAAAGCTTCAAAAGACATTCGCCCCCTATCCCGAAGAACTCGGAGGTAGATCGCGGTTGTCTGCCCAGCCTTTGTTTAGCACTCTACCAGGAGCTATTCACAGGCTGGGCTGTTTTATTTGGTTGAAACATCTATTCGCCATTTTCACCGATAAAAGCGGTGACCAGAAAGATCGCGAGGCCGTGGACGGGCGCCTTTTAACCCTTTGACTTATCGCTTAAAAACAGATATAATGTTTTAGATATGAAAAGCAGTATACACCCCACCAACTACCGGCCTGTCGTATTTAGCGACGAGGCAGCGGGTTTTAAGTTTCTTACTCAAAGTACCGCACAAACCAGCGACACCATTAAATGGGAAGATGGCAACGAGTACCCTCTCGTAAAGATCCACATTTCTTCAGCTTCTCACCCATTCTTCACCGGTGAAGAGAAGATCATCGACACTGAAGGTCGCGTCGATCGCTTCAAGGCAAAATTTGCCGCCGCTGAAGCACGTAAAGAGCAATTGGCTGCTAAGGCTAAAAAATTAAACGCTCAAAAAGCCAAAAAGACTGATAAATAGCGTTGTTCCAAGAAAGAGGCTGCCGTACGTGCAGCCTCTTTTTGATATACTTAATAGAAGATAAGAAGGAGTAACCTAAAATGGATCCACAGCAAGAACCAGGCCAGCCAAAACAACCATCGACACCACCAGTCGTACAGCCGGCCGAACCAACACCTGTCCAAACACCTTTGAGTACGCCTGAGCCAATGACTCAGACTCCTTTTCAGGAACTGCCAAAAAAATCGCACAAAAAACTGCTTGGCCTCTTGTTACTCATTGGTCCTTCTGCGCTTTTGCTTCTCGCCATCCTTCTTTATGCGGTAGTAAACCTCATGGCAAGTTCTCAAGCCCCAGAAACAGATCAGTTATTCCCCGAGCCAACACCATTATCGACAATTGCTAATGTTTTCCTCTTTGTCGTTGGTGGTATTAGTGTTATTACATGGCTGCCGGGAATTATTATCGGAATTATCCTCCTAAACAAGAAATAATATGCCAAAAATTAACCTCGACATTGCCGAACTAACTCAAGAAAAAGCCAAACTAACGAATTTCTTAGCGTCACCCGGCGCATACAGCGATCCTCAGTTTAGCAATAAAAATCGGCGGCTTTCAGAACTCGATGCCATTACCGAGAAGGCCAACTTGCGCCAAACACTCGAGGCTCAACTTGAAGAGGCAAAACAACTAGCCGGTGGTGGCGACGAGTTAGCAGAACTGGCTAAAGCAGAAATTGCCGATACCGAAGCAAGGCTTGAAGCACTCGACGAAGAATTGTTCGTCATGTTGGCGCCCAAGGATCCTAATGATGAAAAGAATGTCATTATTGAAATTCGGGCCGGTGCTGGCGGAGACGAAGCTAGCCTGTTTGCCGCCGAACTGTACCGAATGTACCTTCGTTACTGCGAGAATCACAACCTTAAAACCGAACTCCTCAGTGAAAGCGCCAACGATAGTGGCGGCTACAAAGAAGTCGTTTTTGCCATAAAAGGTGACTCTCCGTATGCCCTGCTTAAGTTCGAATCGGGTGTCCATCGGGTTCAACGCGTTCCTGCTACGGAATCCCAAGGGAGAATTCATACCAGCACTGTTACGGTCGCTGTTTTACCTGAAGCCGAAGAAACGGACATCGAAATCAGTCCTAGCGATCTTCGTATCGATATTTATCGTGCCAGTGGCCATGGCGGCCAAAGTGTTAATACAACCGACAGTGCCGTCCGCATTACTCACCTTCCTACAGGTATGGTCGTTACCAACCAAGATGAAAAGTCTCAGTTAAAGAACAAAGAAAAAGCCATGAGTGTCCTTCGTAGCCGGCTACTGCAACAAAAAATCGAGGAAGAACAGTCAAAAGTTGCCGCCGAGCGTCGCAGCCTCATTGGTAGCGGTGATCGCAGCGAGAAAATCCGCACTTATAATTTCCCTCAAGATCGGATTACCGATCATCGTATCGGTTATTCTCGCAGTAACATCCCGGCGGCGTTGAACGGCAACATCGACGATCTCATTGAACATCTACAAGGGTACGAACGTGAACTCGCAGCAAAAAATGCCAGCGTATAGACAGTGGCTCCAGCGTGCTTCCAAAAAATTGACCAGCGTTGGCATTGCATCGGCATTGCTCGATGCGGAAATTATCTTAGCTCATACCATCCGAAAAAACCGGACATATATTCATGCCCACGATGAGGACCTACTTGACCCTCGCCAGTATGACATTGCCGAAGCTCGGCTTGCGTTACGGCTCGAACGTACGCCAATTGCTTACATTATAGGTCATAAGGAATTCTATAGCAGGTCGTTTAAGGTAACACCTGCAACGCTTATCCCACGTCCGGAGTCGGAGCTGATTATCGAACTTCTAAAGAAAATCGTAGCGGCCGAACCCCAATCACTTTTTAATACCCCCCAACATCTCGTTGATGTGGGTACGGGGAGCGGCTGCCTGGGTATTACCGCCAAGCTTGAACTTCCCGAGCTGGAAGTAACTCTTGCCGACATCAGTAACCACGCCCTAAATGTGGCCAAAAAAAATGCCGAGTCACTGGGAGCCAAAGTGACCATCCTCCAAAGTAACTTGCTCGAGTCGTATCCTTTTACACCTTTTTGTATCATAGCCAACCTCCCTTACGTCGATCGTTCGTGGGAGCGTTCACCCGAGACTCAGTACGAACCAGAGCTGGCCCTTTTTGCGAGCGATAAAGGGCTACACCTCATTAACAAACTCATCGAAGAGGCTGCTTCCCGTTTACATTCGGGCGGCTATCTTTTTCTTGAAGCTGACCCACGCCAACATCAGGCTATCGAGACTTTCGCTAAAAATCATCATTTTCGCCCACAACATAGAGAGGGATTCGTCGTCGTTCTGCAAAAGACTTAAGCTTTATATGTAGCCAACGTTACCTGGAGCGTTATCGTTTGACCACCCCGCAGCACCGTTACTTCAATCGTATCTCCGGGCACGTATTCTGCCACTAAACTTGAAACGCTTCCACCAGTACCAACAGCAACTCCACCAACCTTCGTGATTATGTCGCCATCTTTTATTCCTGCTTTATCTGCCGGGCTCCCGCTCTGCACCGCTGTACCTCGTTCCGAGTGTACGTATGCGCCTTGTTTTACACCAAGGTTATAATATTTAGCAACATCGGCCGTAATAGTGACGAAGTTCACACCAAGATATGCGCGGCTTACACCTTTACCCGCCAGGACACCCTTCATAATACCTTTCGTCGTATTAATAGGGATGGCAAATCCAATACCCTGAGCATCCTGTACAATGGCCGTGTTAATACCAATTACCTGACCGCTTAAATTAAGGAGTGGACCGCCAGAATTACCAAGGTTAATCGCCGCATCTGTTTGCAAGAGATCAGTAAGGTTCTCGATCGTGTCACCTGTCTGTGCCGAGATAGGCCGACCAATGCCCGATATAATACCGCTTGTTACGGTGTTTTGATATTGTCCGAGCGAGTTACCGATAGCTACTACCTGCTGACCGATCCGAACCGATGAAGAATCTCCTAGCTGAGCTGCAGGTAAGTTCGTCACCCCATCCACCTTCAAAAAGGCAACATCGTTGAGCGGATCAGTCCCAACCAGCTTAACATTTTCGTGAGTAGTTCCGTCCGACAAGATAACCTTCATGGCCTTCGCATCACTTATAACGTGTTTATTGGTAAGGATATAACCGTCACTACTAACAATAATCCCCGTTCCAGCACCTTCTTGTTCGGCTATTTCTCCGCTGCCATATAGCTGCGCACCTGCCTCGGTTGTCACGATAGAGACCACACTTGGCCCCACCTTCTCTACAACTCCGGCAATGTCACCCTCTTGCTCGGTAACTATTTTATTCCCATCATTTGCCGTCGTTTGATGCGATGCAACATCCCCATTTTTTACCTGATTAAAGAGCTTGCCCAATTCAAACCCGGCTCCGGCACCAGCAGCAATAAGAATAACTATACTTACTACTATAATCCAGATAAGTTTACGGTTTTTTTGCGGCTTCACTGGTATCTCTGTGGCTACTTCTTCTTTTTTGTCACTCATAATAGTATGATTTTATCCGCCCAAACTGAAGAGGCGCTTAAATACCGCCGGTGTTAATGCGGTTGAAGAAAATAAGCAGCACAAGGATAACACTTATTGAAAAAAGCGCGGGCAGCAACACGTCACTTCCTCGTACTTCACCGTGTTTCTCGTAACTAGCATACACACGCTCCGCCAGGAAACTGAATGCCAACGCCACCAAAGCCTCTTGCACAAACTTTATATGCCCGACTCCCGGCAAATTATATGCAAAAGTCCAGTGATACATTACCCAGCCAAACTCAGCAAACACCAATCCCCAAATAAGGCTGTAAAACGACAAGTGTGCCTCTTCGTAGCTGGCGAGAACGTGGCGAGCAGCGCTATAGCCAATAACCCACATAGCCCCGACAACAAAGACAACGTTCCAGTTATACGAAACTAACGCGAGGGCGGTGACCCCCAAAAAGAGTGAGGTACCAGCTTGTAACGTCACGAACGATCGTTTTGAACGAGGCTTAATAAATAGCAGCCATACAATGTATAGCGCCGCAATAGCACATTGCGCAATAACAGCGCCACTTGCTGCATATAGCAGCACGACCACACTGAGGCTAACGATAATATCAATTAAATTTGCCTGAGCATTCGCAAACCAATAACGTGGTCGCACTGCCAAAACACGCCATTTACTTAAGAGAACGAGGGCAAATGCCGCCCAGGGTGATTCTACCGCCCACACGATAGCAAGTACCGCCACCGCAAGCGCGATATTTAAAACCACATAGATAATTTCACTAAAGAGTGAACGTTTTTTTGATAGTTTTAGAAACTCCATACCTAGAGGCCATTATACCATTTATTCGCTTGCCGAACGATCTTTACCAAATATCACAATGAAGCTCGTGCCGGCGGCAGGAGTAATGGGCGGCGCAGTGGTTTTTACCTTTACACCAAAGAGCGATTCCAATTTGGCTTTAGTGGCAGGCATACCCTCGCCAATCTGATATACTTCAACGTCAGCGTATTTGGCCTCGGGAGCAGTATCAACAGCGCTGATTATAAAGCCTTGCGACTCTAGTTTGTCGGCTTCTTTTTGAGCAAGACCTGCCGTACCGGAACCGTTAAGCACCACTACATTTGCTTCTTCACGAGTAACCGCGTTCGCACTTAATTTCTTCTTGATAAATGCTCTTAGCGGACCAAACTGAAATTTACCGGCAGTAGGCTGGGCATTTCCATTTAAAATCGGATTAGCTTCATCGTTTAAGACGATCGATTGTATATCATTATCTTTTATATCCTTGGCTAATGACACCAAGGTTCGTACCTCGCTGGACTCGAATGTCGTACGAAGGTTGTTACCGAGCGCGTCAATAATGCCATTCACCTTGCCAAAATCGGTCAGAACACCCGCACTAAGCGCCTTCTCGCGGATCGCTTTTACGATTTTTTGCTGATTCTTCTCACGATCGAAGTTGGATTGCTCAAAACCGTACGTCGGCGCGCTGTCACCCCGGGCTTGGGCTAAATATAGAGCATGTTCAGCATCAAGCGTCACCGGACCGTTTGGATAGTCTATAAAATGTCCATTTGGCGGACAGCGCCGAAGTACTTCCGCTCGGCTTACTTTGCGGTCGCCCACGCCACACTTCCAATCAAAATTGCTATCCATTTGTCCTTTTGAATCGCGACTTTCAATCGTTACTGTAATGCCACCGACAGCGTTCACCAGTTCGCGCATTACCGTATAGTTCACATTAACACCGTATTGAATGTCCATGCCAAGTATCTCACCCATAAAACCGGCTTCCTTGGTCAGTGCAGCCCGTTCAGAATCAATGCTATCCGTTCCGCCACCGACACAACTATAATAGACATTTATCTTTCCCTGATACCCTGAGGTACAAGCTTGACCATATTCAACTTCAAGATCGCGCGGAATACTAATCATGTAGGCGTTTTTGTTCTTCTGATCAATACTAATAACCATAATGGAGTCGGTCAGATACCCTGCCTCATGGCCTGGATCGTCTTGCGAGGTTCCGAGTACAAGAATATTACTTCGCCCGTTCTCATCCTGCTTAAGCGGTTTGTTCTGAATAATGTCAAGAATGCTTCCCTTAAAAATCTGACTGCCTGCGTTGAGGCTCTTGTACACAAAATAGCCTGCAACACCAAGGATCGCCACCACTAGCAAAATAAGTACCCATTTTATGATTCGACGCAGCTTGCTCTTGGGCTTTTTATCACCCCGACGCTTTTTGCCTTTCTTCTTGCCCCCTGCCGGCTCATCGATCCCTTTTAGGGATTCGTCGAGGTCACTACGCATAATAGGCGCGCTCGCCGTTCCCACCACCCTACGTGGTGCTTCAGGAGCGGCAGAAATCGGCCGCGCCTGATTAAAACGGTTTGCTGCTTGGTTATTAGCATCGTCCGCTGTCGGAGAGTTCGAACGACGAGGCACAAAGCCATCCATAGAGTTTCGCTGCTGTGTCATAAATACTTCTCCTACTATATACGACTCACGCATTTTTTTGAATGAAAAATCATAAACTTTTTGCTTTTACAGGCACCGATAAAGTGTGTATAGTAAGAGTAATGGAAGCATCATTCATGCAACGTCATCCTTTTGTTAAGGATGTCCTCAATATCGCTATCTTCATTGCTTGCGTATTAATTGGCACGCTGGTTATAAACACATTCGTTTTCAGGAGTTTTAATGTTATTGGGCCTAGCATGGAAAAAACACTTTTTACCGGTGACCGTTTGATTATAGACCGCTTGCCCGTAACCTGGGCTCAGCTCCAAAATCAGCAATATATTCCTTCTCGTGGCGAGATCATCGTGTTTAAAAACCCTATGTACAACCCCGGCACCGGCGACGAATATATCGTTAAGCGAGTCATTGCGTTTGAAGGCGAGCGCGTTACCGTAAAAAACGGCGTACTGACCGTCTTTAATACCGAACACCCGGAAGGTTTTCACCCGGATGACAATAACCACGGCGAGCCAGGATCGCCCACAAGCGGCGACGTCAATACCACCGTTACATCAGGAACAATCTTTGTTTCCGGTGACCATCGCCAAGGTGATTTTTCATACGACTCACGCAACGGACTGGGATTGATTCCCCTTTACGATATCGTGGGACCCGTTGCATTCCGAATTTATCCGATAAACGCAATACGCGGATTTTAACCCTTAAGTATCTAGTAGTTTTTTAATTCGCTGGAATTCATCGTCATCTTTAAAACGAATAATAATCTGCCCAGCGCCCTTGGCCGTTGTTTTTACACTGACATCCGTGCTAAAACGCTTTTTAAAGCGGTTCGTTTCTTTTGCATAGGCTGACGCCACCGTCCGTGAAGGACTGACGATTTTAGAAGTGCCCCTCCCCTGTGCGTTTTTGGCATCAATTGCATACTGCTCAATTTTGCGAGCACTCCACTCTTCACTCAAGATCTTAGGAAGGATCTCCTCGGCTGCTTTAGGATTAACGCTCACTAGCGGACGCGCCTGGCCTTCACGCAACTTCCCCTCCGCCAAGGCTTCGCGTACCGGCTCAGGCAGTCGTAAAAGCCGCAATGTGTTACTTATGCTACTCGGCGATTTGCCACCGACCCGTTGACCAATTTCATCGAGTGTCAGATTAAACTGATCTCGCAGCTTTAGATAGGCTGTCGCGGTTTCTAGCACGTTAAGGTCTTGACGTTGTAGATTTTCAATCAGCGAAAGCTCCAACTTATGTTGGTCACTTAAAGTACGGACAAGAGCGGGGATTTTCTCAAGGCCTGCCTTTGTGGCCGCGCGCCAACGCCGTTCGCCGGCAACAATCCGATAATGCCCGCCATAGGGAGTGACCACGATAGGCTGCACTACTCCATGCTCGGCAATCGAGATAGCCAGCTCGTCAAGTGCAATCTCGTCAAAAACACGGCGTGGCTGATCAGGATCAGCTTCAATCTGATCAAGCCGGATTTGCCGCAAATCACTCACTTTTTCGTCCTGCTCCGCTGTCGGGTCAAACGATTCATCGAATAACTCCGTCGGAATCAGCGAGTCAAAACCCCGTCCTAATCCTTTTTTAGCCGACACGATCCAACACCTCCTTTGTTACCGACTTATATGCCCGCGCACCTTTTGAAAACCGATCGTAGGCACCCACGGGAAGCCCATGGCTCGGGGCTTCGGCCAGCCGGATATTACGAGGAATTACCGTCTTAAATACTTTTCCCGGAAAATGCTTCTTAATCTCTTCATGAACCTGACCACTAAGCGTTGTTCGCCCGTCAACCATGGTTGGCAACACCCCAATGAGGTCAAGAGTCGGGTTCATGCTTTTACGGATAAGCTTCATGGTTTCCAACAACTGGCCTAGGCCCTCCAAAGCGTAAAATTCAGCCTGTACGGGTAACAATACGAACCTAGCGGCGATCAAACCGTTCACCGTAAGAAGACTAAGACTTGGTGGACTGTCTATCAGAACAAAATCGTATCCATGTACTGTTCCGATCGCATTTTTTAACCGCGTAAATCGACGGTTGGCCTGCGCAAGCTCCGCCTCTGCATTAGCTAAGTGTGGCGTTGTCGGAGCTAAAAATAAGTTCTTGTGCTTAGTAGGAATGATGACATCCACTAGTTGCTTGGTCTCCAAAACAACATCACTCATCGTACCCTCAAGTTCCTGCTTATCAAAACCGAGCCCGCTTGTGGCGTTCCCCTGGGGATCAAAGTCTACTAACAGTGTTCTTTTACCCTGCTTGGCTAAAAAATACGCAATATTGACGGCGCTGGTTGTCTTACCCACCCCACCTTTTTGGTTGGTCACTGAAATGACGGTTGTCACTGATTTTTCTTCCCTCTTCTTTCACCCTATTATAGCACGAGCGGGACACGCCCGAGAGCAAATCGCGCCCAAAACCATGAAATTACTTTCATACCATTGGGCGCGAGACAGGAGGATGAAGAATTCCTGCTCGCAGGTGAGGGGCTACAGCGGAAGCCGACCAGACGAACGAAGAACACTCCTGAGCTCCATCACCATGATCAGCGTGAACGGCTGCAACCACTCCGGCAAACGCTTGAGTGCCCGAAGAAGCCGTGGCTCGACATCGAAATCAGGTAGCAGCGCGACCTTGTGCCTTGCCTCTGCCTCGGTCGTGAAACCGTGCAGCCGAGCTTGCCCGGTCAGCATATCGAACAGCCGATACTTGCGACTCCCATAAGGGGTGAGCCAGAAGAGGTATCCTCCCTGGCTCAGATCAATCTTCAGTCGCTTTACCATATACCGCACGGCGGGGTCGTCAGACATCCGTCGCACTCGAACATGCCAGCCCAAACCGCGTACGTACCGCGAGCGGCTCGTTACGCGCAGAAGCCGTGTTTTACCAAAGCTCCGTATCACCAGAAAGTCTCCGGCGGCAAGGCTTTCCTGCGAGACCTGCATGTCATCCTCCTGTCAATATATTGACGAAGTCGTCAATATCCGCATATTATACAATATTTTACCATATATAACAACCACATCTAAAGAAACAAAAAACCACCGTACAAATGTCGGTGGTTTTACGTTGCCCTACCAATGGTTATTTGATCGAGCTAATTTCAACTTTTGAGTACTTCTGGCGGTGACCATTCTCTTTGTGAACGCGCTTCTTTGCTTTGTAGCGAATCACCCGAAGCTTGTCACCCTTTACAAGATCTTCAACAACTTTGGCGGTTACTTTCACGTCCTTTACCGTTGGCGTGCCGACAGTGGTTTTTTCACCATCAATAACCAACAGTGCATCAAGCGTGAGCTCTTTCGTTCCTTCCGGGAGGAGGTCCACCAGGAGGGTCTCTTTTTCGCCGGCAATATATTGCTTGCCGCCGATCTTAATGACTGCTTTCTTCATCATGATTCCTTTAATTATTAATCAATCTTGTCAATTGTAACAGATAGACGTCAATCTGTAAACCTCCGAAGGCATTGACTTTGGCATAATTTAATGGTAACGTAAGAAAGCTCTTTTTCCTATCAGAACGGAGAGACAAGTCATGGCCGCAAACCCAGAGGTCGAGAACGTCCTCAAGTTGGCAAAAACCTTGGTGGTTGCCAACTACCGCGTCGTCATGGAGTGGTTCGAGAAGGCAGTTCAGGTGACCCTGAAGTACGAGATGGAATTAGACCCGAAGGCACGACGTGCCATCGCGGAAAACCTGCAAGAGGCGTGGGGAGCAATTCCCATCCGCGTCCTTCCGCCGCTCACGCCACCTGGACCGCACAGCGACCCGGGCTACGTGCCCTGGATCATGGACCACATCATGTACCTGACCCACCCTGTCAGCGATTCTCGCGACGACTGGGTGGAGCGCGCCTTCTTCATCATGAACGAGTGCCGGGAACACCTCGGCCTACCCAAACTCGACAAGATCTCCGCATAGATAAGAGCCGCCCGGTGTCCACGCGACACCGGGCGCTGCTCCCTTAGAAATTACTTCCCTAATACAACCCTGTTGGCGTGCAACCATCCGTCAACACTACCCGCATCCAAATACTCACCCTTCGCCTCACCAACAATAATCCGTTTACCACCTGCAACGTATTCATTGATAGGATCAATAATCATATATTCACCGGCGTGCGGCGTATTCATGTCAGCTTCCAGATAGTCAAACATTTCGTAGTCGAATAAATAAAAACTGGCATTATTAAGATTACTCGGCGCCGTCTCGGGCTTAGGATGCTCAACGATACGCCGATAAAAGTTATTTTCATCTTTATCAATAACACCGTATTTTTCCACTTCTTCAATAGGGACAGGTACGCCAAAAAGTCCTACCGACAAACCACTCTCATCAACCAAATTAATAAGATCGGCAGCATTTGAACCGCCGTCCGTCCGGTAGAAAAATTGATCACCCATAATTACCAGTACTTGTTCTTCCGGAGCAACGAATTCCCGGCACAACCACACTGGTATCGTTGTACCATATTTTTCGGTTGTATCTTGAGTAACAAAATGAAATGTTATATCCAGCGGCGGTGTTACCGATGAAATCATCCCCTCTTTTCCGTTGTTCTGCAGGTACTCTTCAAGTTGCTCATTACGGGAATAATAATTTTTTAACTGTGGAGCGTCTCCACTTACCACAAAATAAATATCCTTTATCCCTGCACGGCGGCAATCTTGCACGACAAAATCAATCACAGGTATGTTACCAATGGGCAACATGCATTTTTCAACAGCTTTAGTAATTGGTAGTCGCCTAGTCCCCCAGCCAGCTACAGGAATAATTGCTTTAGTTACATTCATATATGTAGTGTACTACACCGCGCTATCACTAAAGAGACTTAGCTGTTTTTTACGGACGCGCCGCAGTGTAACGGCAACTGTAAGAATCAGTAAAAACCACCAATACCAAAGAACACCAAAAATACGCCAGCCAGCTTCGGTTGGTGCTACGGCAGCGACAAGCTTAGCGTTCTGATCTGTGACAGGAAGGATAGGCGCCGCACGAGAAGTAAGGTCGCTTACCTCATCAGTCATAGTCGTCGTTTCAGCCGGTGTTAGGTTAAGCGGTTCAGGTAAAACAAAAGGTTGAGTGAGCTGTCTACTAAGTTGCTCGAGTAATGGATCGGCGGGAAGTGGTTGCGTTACAATAAGCGAACCGCCTCCCGGCTCGTTATTTACCCTGACAGTTCGTATTAGCACTGACTCATTGCCCGCCGCATCGATTCCATAAAACCGAAGCGTATAAACACCGTTTGTCACCGCCGTCGTATCCCACATATACAAAAAAGCCGAGGCAGCCGTAGCGTCCGCACCAGCTTCAAGAGGAACCACTTCGCCGTCTCGTTCAATCGTTACGCCGTACTCTCCAGGATGAGCTTCCTCAGCCGTCAGTGTGAGGCGTACACTTCCAGAAAGCACCTCTCCCTCGTCAACGTTCGTAAGAAGCTCTGGCGGTGATGTATCTATTACAAATCTCCTTGTTTGCTGGCCCACATTCCCCACTTCATCGGCCGCCCCTAATAAGAAAATGTGTTCACCGTCTGCCAGTGCGTCAGCGTCGAACTTGGCTGATACGTGCAAATTAGATTGTTCGTCGTGTACTGTTGTCATGTGGTCCGATACGTTAGTGCCGTCCAACTCAAGTGTTGCCAGTGCACCTTCCGGGCTGCCGATTATCGTGGCCTGAAATAAGATTTCTTTTGTTTGAGGCCCTCCAAAAAGAGTGCCTTCATTAGGATTCTCTATAATAATTCCCGGCCCGTTCGTGTCCACCCGCACTTGCCATATATCGCTCCAGGCGCCGTAATTTTGCGACTGATCAACCGCCCGCACCTGCCAATACCAAACGCCATCCGCAGCATCAGGATTTGCCCGAAAATCAATACTCGTCCCCTCAACCCCCGAAACAAATTTCGACCCAAGCTCCTCGGGCTGGTTCGCCATTCGAAACTCATAACTCACCGGGCCTGTGTCGTCCGCGACAGCATCCCACGTAAATGTAAACGCGTGAGTCGTCTTTACGGTATTATTCGGCGACCCGCCAACAGGAACACTAGGGGGCAAAAAGTCCGTCTTATTCGATACACCTTTAGTAGGGACTCCTATCGCCCACACTACACCACCATCGGCACGCCGAGCAGTACTTTCTAAAGCGGAGGGCGGCGAAAGTGAGGTGCCGCTACCATATGCTACAGTGTTAATTGTAGCGCCCGCGTCATCCTTTAGCAGAAGTGTGTCTTGCTGGCTATCTAGCGACAAATCAAAAGTGAGAAAACCATAGCTAGGTAACATTCCGCTTATTACCGTATTTTGGCCGGTTGTCTGAAGTTGCCAGTTTGTCAGATCGACAGCCGCACCCGTGGTATTGTATAGTTCCACCCAACCCGGCTGAATACTAAATTCATTTATCACGATCGCGTCAGGCTTCAAAGCACGGACCGGCAATGAAAAGAACGGTTGGATCACTAGCAACCCTATCACTATCATTACCCCTATCCGGCGCGCTGTACGCGCGTTTCCTAGCCACACGTATTTCTTCCTCCATACTCTATATATAGAGCATTATAGAATTAGTATACCATAGGCTTAAGGGGTGAGGCTACTGACGTTGTTGTAATTCATCCATGCGCGCGTGACTGACACCATAGTAGTGTGCAATCTCATGCCAAAGAGTACGTTTTACCTGCTCAAACAGTTGCGCTTCATCGCGCACCACAGCAAGAATAGAATGCTTAAATAACGTGATTTTATCAGGCAATACAAAAGTATAATTACCTCCTCGTTGCGTGAGGGGGATACCTTCGTAAAGACCAAGGAGAAGGTGGTTTTGATCAAGCTTCATTTTGATCTTTTGCTCCTCGGTCGGCTCGTCAGCATAGACGATCGCAACGTTTTCAAGTCCACTTATATATTTTTGCGGAAGCTCGTCCATAGCACGAGTGATAAGTTGGTCGAATTGTTCGTCGGATAATTCCATTACTATAAAAAGTATAGTCTATTCTTTTGTAAAATCAAACCACTCTGGATCTTTTTGAAGATCGTCTTCTACCGACCGCCAATAGGCTTCGATCTCCCCTTCGTTCAAGCCGTCATCAAGCCTAATCGCTTCCGGCTCAAGCTGCTCTGCTTCAATTTCTTCACCCAAACCGTTTCCGAGCGGATCTGCCTGCTTAAAAGATATCGGGTGGTGGAATAAGGTGAATTTCATGTTTTTGTTTTATTTAACGTAGTTTACCTTACATTAGCATAAACTTAATGATAAGTCAATATTTGATGGACGCCGCTCTCATGATACACCGCTTACCTGACCTTTATTTACTTTAGATTATATGTTCTGTAGGGTATAATGAGCTTGCTTTAACAAATAGATCAAAGCAATAGAGTCCTACAAACGAAGGATTTTCGGATGTCTGCATTTGTTTTTGCTATCGGCGACTTCACCACCGCACAGCTAGACCTGATTCGGGAGCATCTTTCGGAAAAGGGTATCGTAGCTCCATTGGAGCAGTGCCCTGAGATGGAAGTAGTCCAGGATGCAGCCGACAACGCCCTAAGCACGGCCGCAGCTATCGAGAGTGAAGAAGGTGGCTTCTACGGGGAAGCTTTTATTCACCGCACAGGTCACGACCTATCGATGATTGTCGCTGTTGTGGTTGCTGCAGCCCTAGAAGAAACCTTCTATCAGTTCGCCAATACCTACCCAAGCTTCTTCGAGGGGCGCCCAACCTTCATCCTTCATGCCGATTGGGTTGACGAGAAGTAAACGCGGTATAGACGGCCGAGAGACGGCGGCATAGTGACCGTCTCACGGGCCATCATAATAAGGTGGCCTTTTTGCTCATAAACCCCTTTTTCTACTACAAATTATGCTACGCTTATGTTATGAATAGACACTCTACTACACGCACCCTTGCCGGCCTATCGGTGATTGCCTTTGGCCTACTGGCACTATTTGGCAGTCTTAATATTGTAAATTTCGGTAACCTTTTTAGCACCTGGTGGCCGTTGATTCTTATATGGGTTGGGCTCCTAAGTCTTGTTAATTCACCGCGCGATTTCGGATGGCCATTAATCCTTATCTTTGCCGGTGTACTCCTAGAAATGCGCGAATTAGGCCTGGCTAATTTCAATGTATGGCAGCTTATCTGGCCGGTAGTCATCATTGTGGTTGGATTTTCGATCGTGTTTAATCGAGAACGCGTACGTATTAACAGGGACAACCACGATGCTCATTCGGCGAGCGCCCTATTAAGCGGACAAAACGTTAAAAACCAGTCCAGCAACTACAAGGGCGGATCGGTTTCAGCCATCCTAGGTGGCGTTAAACTCGACCTAAGCGAAGCAAAAATCGACAAAGAAGCGACACTTGAAGTGTTTGTATTAATGGGTGGCGTCGAAATAATCGTGCCGAGAGAATGGGCCGTTGAGACTCGCGTAACACCTGTTGCGGGCGGTATTGAAAACAAGGCCTTCATTGAAAAGGCAGCCAAAGGAACTCCCAAACTCGTTATTGTTGGCGAAGCAATTATGGGTGGAATAGAAGTTAAGCACTAAAGTTTTGAAACTAAAATACGCCTTATTTCGGGGCGTATTTTAGTTTAACGTAGTAAGCGGAGCTTAATTTAAGTCTGTTTTTCCAAAGAGACGATCAAGTCGACACCCGCAACTTTCACCTCTACTCTATAGCCCAGTTCACCTCTTGCCATATCGTTAGCCAATGTTTCAGCTGCGATTGTTTGGCCGTGTTCTTCAATTGCCTCTCGTAAGTCCTCATTGGCCGTTTGAAGGCCGAGGCTAATCCGATCATCAACACTCAAACCTGCACTTTTGCGGGCACTCTGCACGTGACGAATCACCTCGCGCATAAGACCTTCTCGCTTAAGCGACGGCGTAATTTCAAGATCAAATTCTACGGTAGGATTAGGACTGCCGTTAACTTCGGCACCGGTAGCTACTCTTACCTCTTTGACATTAAGCTCGTCCTTGGCGATTTCAATCAATTCCCGGTTGAGTTCATCAGAAATGGCAGAGCTAATCGTACTTACAAGAGTAGCTGATGCAAGTGGCTGACGCACCTTTATTCCCGCCTGGGCTCGCTTTGACAAGCCGTCATTAATAGCCATCCGAACCGCGGCCATTTCGTTAAGTACAAGCTCATTCACCTGTCCGGCTACCGGCCAGTCCAGTAGGTGAACACTCTCCCCATTCGTCAGCTTTTGATACAGCTCTTCAGCTAAGAACGGCGTAAATGGCGCCAATACTTGAGCGAGATGAACCAAAACGTAATGCAGGGTGCGGTAAGCGTTGTTTTTGTCTGCCACTTCATCACTTTTCCAGAAGCGGCGGCGGCTACGACGGACATACCAATTGGAGGCATCTTCGATGAACGGTAAAATCGGCTTCATGGCGTTTGGAATATCATACACATCCATATGTTTTTGCACCTCGGCGTTGAGTTGATGTACCCGGCCGACAATCCATTGATCCAATGAATTTTCGAGGCTTTCCGACGGATCGCTCATATCACCATTCCACTCCCAATCATCGACTTCTGCATACATTGTAAAGAAATCATACATGTTCCAAACCATGCTAAGCTTGCGAGCTACGTCACTAACATCTTTATCGAGCAGCGCAAAGTCCTCCCCATTAAGAACAGGCGAGCTAAGCAGCAAGAAGCGGAGGCTATCGGCCGAATATTGATCCATTAATTCGTTTGGGTCGGTAAAGTTACCGTAGCTTTTGCTCATTTTGCGGCCGTCGTTTCCGGCAAGCGTCCCGGTTGTAATAACATTCTTAAAGGCGTTGCGACCAAAAAGCCCCACATTAACAGCATGGACATAGTAAAACCAAGCCCGAACCTGGCCAACATATTCAACAATAAAGTCGCCAGGGAAGTTTTGCTCAAATTTCTCGACGTTTTCAAATGGATAATGAAACTGTGCAAATGGCATACTGCCGCTTTCAAACCAACAGTCGATCACTTTATCAATCCGTTTGTAATGAATACCATCAAGGTCAAATTCAATATCATCTACCCATGGCCGATGATAATCTTCAAGTTCGACGCCACTGAGTTCTTTTAGCTCTGCATAGCTTCCGACAACCTTAATATGTTCGTTGCCATCTGTATCGACACCCTTCCAAACAGGCATGGCCGTTGCCCAAAAACGATCACGGCTCAGATTCCAATCTGGCGCTTGTTGAACAGTTTTTTCAAAACGGCCGTGCTTAATATGGTGCGGAAACCAATTAATATTTTCGGTATTTTGCTCAAGCATTTCTGTGCGCTGGCCGTCGATATCCATAAACCAGCTCGGGTGCGCTCGGTACATCAGCCGATTGCCATTCCGAAGGTTGTGCGGATATTCATGCTGAATATAGTCGATCCTCCAAACAGTGCCACGCTCTTTTAGTGCTTTGGCTATAGTTTTGTTGGTTTCCCAGACATCAAGACCCTTCCACTCACCTTCTGTGTACTTGCCATATTCGTCGAGAACATGAATAACCGGAATGCCAACTTTTTGAGCCAACTCAAAGTCTTCTTCGCCATAGGCCGGAGCAAGATGAACAATACCCGTACCGGAATCGGTTGTTACGTAGTCAGCGCTCCAAATTTTGTGTGCATTCTCGCCGCGATCCTCAAATAGTGGTTCGTAAGTCAGGCCAACAAGGTCCGTCCCCCGAAAACAACGAACCAACTTGACGTCTTCACCATACTCCAACTTTAAATGCACGCTTAGATCAACCACTATATCCGCAGCAATAATAAATCGCTCACCCTCAACTTCATATTCGTTATACTGAATTTCCGAATTCACAGCCAGAGCGGTATTTCCCGGCAATGTCCAAGGTGTTGTTGTCCACGCCAGCATGTACAGCGGTTTATTGTCGTCACCTTTTTCATCCCCCATCGCCTTAGGCTCGGAAGTAAGACGAAACTTCACATACACGCTTGGGTCAGTCACAATTTGGTAGGCACCGGCGTCCATGGTTACTTCGGCTTTAGAAAGTGGCGTTGCCCACTTGGTGTCATACATTAACACCCGTTCACCTTCGTAAATCTTGCCCTTTTCATATAACGTCTTAAACGCCCACCATACGCTTTCCATGTAGTCTTTATCCATGGTTTTGTAGGCACCTTTAAAATCGACCCAGCGGCCAATCCGATCAATCGTCGATTCCCACAAATCACCGGTTTGGATCATACTTTCACGCGCAGTAGTAACGTACTCTGCCAGGCTGATTTTTGTGCCGATTTCGTGCCGATCAGTAATGCCGAGTTTCTTTTCGACAAAGTTCTCCGCAGGCAAACCATGGGTATCCCAACCCCACACACGCTCCACACGCCTACCCTTCATGGTTTGATAGCGTGGAATCGCATCTTTTACTACAGACGAAAGTAACGTTCCATGATGAGGAACACCAGTAATAAACGGCGGCCCATCGTAAAAAACGTAACTGCTGCTTTTTGGCCGACTTTCTACCGACTTTTCGAATGTTTTGTTATCTTTCCATTGTTTTACGAGAGCGTTCTCGTATTCGAGCGCTCGCCGCCTGGTATTTGCCTTGAATTTCATTGCTTATCTCCTTTTCGGACCATGATTACAATTGGAATGATGTCGTAGTATAACTGTTCTGATGATTTTATTTCTTCAAATCCATACTTTCTATAGAATGCCTTGGCGCGTTCGTTATACGAGGCTACCTGAAGCTCCAACGGTCGAGTTGGGTCAGACCATGCAATAATTTTATCCATGAAACGTTGTGCGAGCCCTGTACCAAAGTAATTCTTATCAATATTAATCGCTCCCACAATCTGTACATCCTTATCCCGAAATGCCGTACTAAGGCCAACAATCTTGCCGGCCTTATTCTTTGCAACACGATAAAGCAAATTCGGATCAGTCTGGGCTTGCTCTATCTTACTGATACGGCGCGCCAGCTTATTCAAGTCGGTCCAACTGTCAACCCTTGCCTGTACCCACCCGCGAGACACACCGGCTTCGTCGTTTGGATACGTATCGAGCCATGACTGACCATGCATAGCAATAATTTCCATGACATCATTTGGCGAAGCCTTGGTAATTGTCGGTGCTGGGTCATTCATTAGTCGAATCCTTTCTTAAAACAAAAATCCCTTCTTAGACACTGGAATCCGAAAATTCGGACGGTACCATCCAGTTTCTAAAAAGAGATTCTTTTTAGCGCTTGATTGTTTTACTATAACGTCGTTTTCACGCTGGGTTCTACTCTCGGACACGATTTCTTCCCAGAACATTCGCGGGTGATAGCCGCTCATAGGGTTTACGCCTATTGTTTCAGTTTACTATTTTAACAGATCTTCGCTGTTTTTGAAATGACTCGGTTCTGGGCGACGGATGTGTCGCCCAGAACCAGCATATATCATCCGCTAGGATGCCACTCCCACAGCCGATCTTCACGTCGAGCAACTGCATTGAGTTGAGCAAACTCGAAATCTTCCCGTGCAACATCCTGCCAGTTGAGGCGTGCCTGAAGAAACGTGATAAAACCGCTTACCAGAGCTTCCTGTACGATGTCGTTCTCGCGCTTCGTTTCCAAACGCACCCACTGAATCGCCACGAAAAACTCATGCAAACGCACCTGGACGAACCCAGCGGTCACCATTTCCGCTATCTCATCCTGAAATATCCGGATTTCTTCCTCGATAAGAGAAAGCGGCTCCGTGAAGTAAATGCGGACTATCGGGAACTGATCGTCTTTTCTTTTGCGGACGAACACCCTGTGGGTTTGTGTACTCACGTCTCACCTTACTGTTTTTAGGAGATATGCCTCTATTACAGTAACGCATTCTGCGCCTTCCGCCCAAACTGCTTGATAACAATTAAGTTCCAAATAATTGGTTGCTTCGGAACACGGGCGAAACTCCCGCGTTCCGAAGCAAGCCAGGAAAAACTATCCCACTCCCAGAATCCACCTGAGGCCGCCGGGGTTTTCTCGTCGCCTCAAGGCCATCAGCTCGTCGAGGCCATCGAAATACTCGACAACAAGATTCTCTCCCCAGCCAAAGCGCTGGCCAAGCGTCCGGAGACCGATTGCGACAACCTGGTCGGTAACCGATTCGATGTCGGCGTTGGGCGCCGGGTCCCACTGCACGGCAATGTACGAAGAATAGACACGCACTTCGTACTTATCCGTTACAGCCTCAGAGAACGAGATGGTAGTAGCGAGCGCTCCTTCACCAAACATGTCAGGAAGATCAAGCAGTTCCTTGAAGAAAAAGCGAGTTATGATGACCTTTCCGTCTAGGAGGGGTCATGTCGCCATATCCATACTTTCGGCGCCTGGGGTTCGGGATTGCGCTTCCTTCTGAAAAATAGCACAGTCATGCTCCTCAAGATAGACAATTCCCTCCTTACATTATAAAAACGAACTCTTTTGTGCAACTAATACTCCTCAAAACGAATTTTTCTGTTACACTGATTGCCAGTATGGCTAGACGAAAAGTGTCACTGTTGCCGGTAACTGACCGGCCTCGTGAGAAATTGGCCCGAAAAGGCGCCGCCAGTCTTTCCGACTTCGAACTCCTCGAAGTCGTTATTGGTAGCGGCAGCCGCGGAACCGACGTTAGCTATTTGGCGCGCCAAGTCCAAAAACTGCTTGCCAAAGGAACAGATAATCTCACGATGGAAAAACTTACTTCGCTCAAAGGTGTCAGTATTGCCACTGCCAGTAAGTTACTCGCCTCACTCGAACTTGCCAAACGTTATTTAGTAAAAGACGTCGAACCTTTGCGCACACAAAAAGATATCCTCACCCGCTTGGCCGACATCAGGGACAAACAGCAGGAATACTGCATCTGCCTAGCACTTGATGGCGGTCAGCGCCTTATCGCCCAGCGGACCATCACCATCGGTACTCTCGATAGCGTTCTCACTCACCCACGCGAAATCTATAGCGATGCAATCGTAGACCGCGCCGCTTCCGTCATCGTTGCCCACAATCACCCTTCAGGTAACGCCCGCCCGAGTGCTAAAGACATCACCCTTACTCAGCAGCTCGCCGCAGCTGGCCAGCTACTCGGTATCCCGCTGCGCGATCATATTATTGTCACTAAATTAGAGCATTTTAGCTTCCGCCAACATCACATGCTGTGATATAGTAATGAATCAATGATGAGGGAAAAACCGCTAGCGTATCTTGAAACGAAACGCCCGCCCAAGACGGATATTGCTCTCGCCTCTGCCATTACCCAACACTGGCAAACAAGACATCTGTATGGTAAAGCGCTCATAATTGCCGATTCGCCTACTCTAGTCGCAAAACTTATCCGAAAACAGTGGCTCTCCTCGCTGCAATCGCTCCAACATGAACGCTCAACAACCAGCGATGCCGACCAATTACTCCACCTCACTCACAGTATTACGCGCATGCAGCAGATGGTCGTTACAACAGATCCGCCCCACGAATTTCCCGCCGCGCACGTATGGTGCATCACGCCCGAACAGCTCTTAAAAAGCGAACTCCCACGCATCTGCCAAAGTATCTATGTAGGTGCTACCATTACACCTGAGCACAAAAATCACCTCTACGAGATTCTGCCCGCACATTCACTCGTTATCGACTTCTATCAAAACCAACCCTGGGAATTGGCCAGCAAATCACTGCTCGATGACAAGGTTCACCATGCATGGCAAGAGCTTCAAACCTTCTTTTTTCAGCACGGGATCGACATTCAACAGTTGACCGATGAATCTGCCGACATTGATTCCATTGACGATGCGCTCGATTCTTTGCTCGATAGCAGCAGTAGTTTTTTGCGTCATGCCCGACAATTTCAAGAAGCGCTCCATCTTGCACAACCGCTTCGTCCCGCCTTCAAATTACAGGAGCAGTACGAACTGGCAAACATGCTTGCACGACGGGTTGCCATGTTGACACCGGGCATGTTGCATCATTCTATTATTCAGTCGGAAAACGATACCTTTTCGCTCTACGATGTCGTATCCCCACAGCGACACACCCGCGAGTCTCTTACGGCTATTATCGCCAAGCATGTTACCGCGGGGCGTAAAAATCTGGCTCGAGCCCTTGAGACAGCCTTCATAAACAATACATTGACACTTTAGTTACTTCCCGCGTGGTGGAAGCGGCAAAAAAACGCTGGTTTGGTGCTTGTATTCTTTCCAGCCAGACCGGCCTTCAAGACGGCGCTCTGTTAGTGGCACACCTGATACAACCAATAGAAGAAATGAAACAGCCAACGGCGCCACAATCGTAAGCCATCCATAGGGTATACCCAGGGCGATAATAAATATTCCCCACCATTGCATCACTTCCCCAAAATAGTTAGGGTGACGCGTATACCTCCATAAACCACTCGTCATAAGTTTGCCTTTATTCTTCGGGTTGGCAAGATAACGCCTCAGCTGTGCATCTCCAATCGTCTCAAACAAAAAGCCTATTACCCACACGGCAATCCCAATAAAAGTGACCAAAGAAACAGTATGAATATAAGAGAGATTCACAACCACCACAGATAAAGAAATAACCGTAGCTAGAAACGCCTGAACCATAAAAATTTTGAAGAATGCATGTACGGCCGGACGACTTTTCCAGCGGCGGCGCAGATCTGTATATCGTTCATCTTCTTTTGGAGACAAAAAGAACCTCCGTAAAATAGATGTGCTCAAACGAATTGCCCATATCAGCACAAGACCAGTCACGATATATTGCAGCCAGCCGGGTTGACCCCAAGCAAAACTTGTGAGCGCCGCAACAATAAATGCGCCACCCCAGGCAATATCCACTATATCAAGCCGTTTTTGCCACTGAGCAATAACAAAGATGATGCTCATATAGATCACCACCATTATAAATACCGCAAATAGAAGCATCGTCATGCAAACAAACTGTCGCCAAACTTAATAAATACCAGCGCGATCATAAGCACAATCCAAGCGGCGGTTACTATTTTTCCTACGTCTCGTGCCATAAGTTCTTGAATTTTTTGATTTACGGCTTTTGAGAATCCAAAGGTATTCTCTCGAAGGTTTAAGTGCGTTAAGCTCGCAAAAACAAGAGTCGTTGCAAATGTTACAGCCAAACACCACGGACAAAGCACCTGAATAACGTACACGCTATTGAAAAACAGCCAATAGGCAAAAAGCGCACCCAAGCCATAACAAACATTCGCCGTTATCAAGAACCAGCGTTTAAACCGCACACCAGAAAGGCCCGCTACCGCAACCGTAATCACCACAGGATATGCCATTAGGCCTATGAACGAGTTTGGAAATCCAAATACACTCGCCTGCCATGTCTGCATGACTGTTGAACAGTTTAGTACCAAATTAATCGAGCAAGATAAAACGGCATCGGGATGCTGGAGCAAATGAATTTTTTCAACCGATAGATCAAATGCCGATATAAGGCCCACGATACCGAAAACCAACATCACCCCAAACAACCACTGGTTCGACTTTTTGGTAGCTTTTTTCTTGGCATTCCAGAATTTAAACATAATAGCTCACTTCGCTAATCGTCGGAAACGGCAAACCTCGCCACTGTTGTTGCAAAGCTCCATCATCACTAAGCGCAACAATGGTTGGATACTCCACAATGTCGTATGCGCGGCAAAAAGAAATCCCATCCGGTGTATCGGGGTCGACGACTTCAAGTTCGTGGCCTGTCTGCCGTAAAAAATCGCGCAAAAAATCCGAGACTGTTCGGGCGTAATCAGTGTTATCTTTCGTGATTATAACAACTCGCATACAAACCTACTTACGGCGTTGCTTTAAGATTTCTTCAAACTCATCGAGCGTCTTAAACTCGTGATACACACTCGCAAACCGAACATAGGCAACCTCATTACGCTCCGCCAATTCGTCGAGTACCAGGTCGCCAATTTGACGCGAAGCCACCTCGCTGTCGCCGGAGGCATACAGAGCATCTTCAACCCGGTCGACCATATCGTCAATCTCCATCTCCGAGGCAAAAAACTTCCCCACCGAACGCTTTACCGCAATCGACAGCTTTTCTCTATCAAAGAGCTCACGAGTACCGTCTTTTTTAATAACAATAAGATTAGGACGTTCAATTCGTTCGTAGGTAGTAAACCGATGCTTGCCATCTAACGACTCTCTGCGCCGACGAATTGTCAACCCATCGCTAGACTCTCGTGATTCAATGACACGGCTATCGCCAATTTTTAACTTTGGACGCATAAAAACTCTTGATCCTCCTTAGGATTCGTCTGACTGCTTCTTCTTGCGGCGCCGAAGAAAGGCGGGCATATCCGACTCGTCTTCTTCTTGCGTTGGCGCGTTCCAAATATCTTGCGGGGTATCGTCGGCAAATGCTGCTGCTGCATCCGTCTGATCCAGCTCCATATTAATATCTTTTACCGCATCTTCGGAAACAGCTTCCGTTACAGTAGGGGTAGGCTCTTCTTCCGCAGCGGCATCAAGCTGAGCGGCCTGCTCGTGGAAGTAAGCGCTGTCAAAACCTGTGGCGATAACAGTAATAATGAGCTCGTCCTCAAGTTCCGGCTTCAACGTTGCACCAAAGATAATATTTGCATCCGGAGAAACAGCACTCGTTATAATTTCAGCAGCCTCCTGGATCTCGCTCATACTCATATCGTAACCACCGGTAACGTTAAAGAGAACTCCCTTGGCGCCATCAATCGAAACTTCGATAAGCGGAGATTCAATCGCTTGTTGTGCAGCCTGTGCGGCACGGTCGTCGCCACTCGCACGGCCAATACCCATCAGCGCAGAACCAGCGTTGCTCATAATGGCCTTCACATCGGCAAAGTCGAGGTTAATCAATCCGTGTTCGGTAATAAGTTCGGAGATCCCCTGCACACCTTGGCGCAACACATCGTCCGCAATCTTAAATGTTTCCAAAAGCGGCGTTCGGCGATCAATCGTTTGGAGAAGCCGATCGTTAGGAATAGTAATAAGCGTATCAACATTTCGCCCCAATTGTACAATCGCTCGTTCCGCGTTCTGGCGACGTTTTTCACCTTCAAAGCTAAAGGGCTTCGTGGCAACGCCAACAACGAGAATGCCAAGCTCGCGGGCAACTTCAGCCACAACCGGACCCGCCCCACTTCCAGTACCACCACCAGCGCCAATCGTTACAAATACCATGTCGGCACCTTCAAGCGCTTCACGGATTTCATTACGTGACTCATCGGCAGCAGCTTCACCAGTAGTAGGGTCAGCACCCGCGCCAAGGCCGTTCGTAGTTGAGTGGCCAAGATGGATTTTTACATCGGCTTTTGAATTATGCAGCGCTTGCGCATCGGTATTCATTGCAATAAACTGCACGCCAGCAAGGCCCGCATCTTTCATGCGGTTTACCGCTGACCCGCCAGCGCCACCGACACCGACTACCTTAATGCTCGCAAACGTTTGAATTTCAGTTGGTTTCACTTCAGGCATGGAACTATGTTCTCCCCCAATATTCTCTTCTTACCCAGTATAACATTTATTGCTCAAAAACAAATTACGCCTTAAAACGGCTGAAAAACGACGAAATAATACCGCCGGCCTTCTTCAGTGCATCCTTACTGCCATCGCTCTTGCCGGCTCCTCCCGCTTTAGGCGTGACGCCCTCGGCATCAAGGAGCATAAGACCAACAGCAGTCGCAAATTGAGGCTCCTCGATGTTCTCGGCGACACCGCCAAACCCAGCGGGTTTTCCAACCCGAGCAGCAAGGCCAAGTTTTTCCTTGGCATATTCAGCAATCCCCTTGATCTTGGCTGAACCACCCGTTAGTACAATGCCACTTGGCAATTTTCCTGCACGCCCGGCACGCTTCAGCTCCTTCTGAACACTTTCAAAAATCTCATCAAGACGAGCTTCAACGATTTCATCGACATCGCTGGAATCAAAATACAGCGTTTCTTTATCTTGCTTGAGCGAAATGCGCTCGTCATTCTTGCGCGCTATTGCGGTAGCGTGACCAACCTTCACTTTTTCCGCGATTTCAGGGTCGGTCTTCAGACCGATCGCCAAGTCATTGGTAATATTCACTCCACCAAGAGGAATAATGGCCACGTATTGTAGGTCGCCTTCCTCAAAAACAGCAATACTTGTCGTGGCACCACCCAAATCAATCACGGCAACGCCATTTTCTTTTTGCTGTTCGGTAAGTACCGCCCGCGCCGCGCCTAATACGGATGGCGTCACCATACGCAACTCAACCTTGGCCATTTCAGCCGACTTTTCAAGATTATGAAGATGCGGAGCAAGCGCCGAAACGACATTGGCGCTAATCTCAAGTCGCGTTCCCGTCATACCAAGCGGATCCTTAATATTATCCTGGCCATCAAGACGATAGCTGTGAGGAACAACCTCCAAGATCTCACGATTGGCTGGCACCTTCCCAAGCGTTGCTACTTCTTCGATCCGGGCAAGATCGGCAGCAACAATCTCATGATCCATAGCGCCGACAGCAATCATGCCGTCCGCCTTCGTGCTTACGATATGCGAGCCGTTGATACTTAGGACCGCTGCGTCTACTTGGTAGCCACTCATACGTTCGGCTTCGCCCAAAGCTTCATCTATGGCCTGGGCCGGGCCCGCCAGATGAGCCACCACACCTTTACGCATACCGCTGTTTACCGCAGAACCCACCCCAACAACAGTTGGCGCTCCTGTACTTGCATCGATATGGCCGACCACGCAGCGTATAGTAGTCGTACCGATATCAATACCGACGGCATATCGAGAAGTTTCTTGCATACGCTACAGTATAGCGCTTATGTTGTATTTTGCCTAGCTCTCACACTAACCAAACCAAGCATATCAATCAACCTTCCTTATCATAAAAATAGTAAATGTCACGTCGTTGCTGTTCCGCGCTATTTACTATATAATCCGCAAAGTCCCTTAGAGGGACCGACCAAAGGAGGCTAAGAAAGTGTCTCGTATCGGTATTGCTATGGAGGCGAATCTTCTCACCGGGGAGCTTCGCATCACAGGGCGTGTCGTTGATGAGAAAGGAAACATTGCTGGCTCCACCTGGCGCAACGGCGGGGAGATGGGCAATTCCCCTGCCGCTCTTCAGGATCAGCCTGAATACGACACGGAGCTGCTCCAGCTCGTGCGCGGATTCATTGGGGATGGTTCGGCCGAGATCACTTCCATCGCCCCGGACGTACTGAATCTGAAGGCGGCAAGCAAACTCCGCTTTCCCAAGGTGATGTACGACATCTACCGACTCCTCCGGGCGTCCGCAGATGTTCGACACGTGGGATGGGGCGACACGCCGAAGGCGCTGTAGCACTAGTACATGAAAAAGCCAAAGGATATCCGGTACCATGGTTTGGTACCGGATATCCCTCGGCCTTCTTTGGTCAATTGTTTTGAACTAATAAATAGGTGTACTTTTGTCGATTTTGTCTAGCTCTTCGCCAACATCCTCAGCAACACCTCGTGCACGATCAACGTCTTCTTCAAGATTGTCATACTGAGCATAATTATAGGTGTTATATGAATCTAGGCCATCGGCACCCGATTTTCCGTTGTGGTTATTAAAGGTGACAGAAGCCCCCCAATAGCCCTTATTAAAGATGGGGTCATTCTCATTAATTGAAATCACATGGTCAATCCCTGGAGTCGTTGGTGTTTCAGGGGCCGTTTCCCAGATTTCTGCAGATTTGACCTTGGTTACGTCGGGTCTACCTTGGCTGTCTTCACCAACAACTGCCTCTACCCGATACTCACCACCTTCTACCTGACGTGCATACGAAAGGATTGAGTAGTTAGCATCCGAAGGGTCGTCGATGACTGTTGCAATACCCTCCTTGCTATCCCAATCTGGCTTCTTTGTATCTTCTACTTTGTCCGCAACAAAACGAGCAATATCTTCAGCCGCAGGTTTTAAAACGGGCTCAAACCGTTCATTCATTTGAGCAACTTCTTTAGCATTCTCAGAATCAATGTGTTTGTCTAGCGCGTATCCGCCACCAAATAAAGCACCTCCTAGGACGGTTCCGACTAAGACTCTTTTGCCCCACTTGCGAATTCTCGATTCGGATTTTGGTTCACTTTCCGAGCCTCTGTTAAACCAGGGGTGCTCGGAAGAATTGTACGAATTATTAAACCACGGATGATCATAATTTTCTGTTGTTTGTGTTCTTTTTGCCATAAAAAAACTATAGCATAAGCTTTACAAAAAAGCAATAGGGTTAGCTACAGAGATGTTAGGATTTCCACACCCGTTTCAGTAACGAGGACTGTATGTTCAAAATGTGCTGCTAAGCTGCCATCGCGCGTTGCTATCGTCCAACCGTCGTCTTCGGTAACTATTTTTTCTCCGCCAAGTGTTGCCATGGGCTCAATAGCAACCGTGTCACCCGGCTTCAAAAGTACACCTGTGCCTTTTTTCCCATAGTTAGGAAGCTCAGGCGGCATATGCATCTCAAAACCAACGCCATGCCCCACAAGCTCACGCACAATTCCGAGCCTTCCCTCAAGGAGGACCTTCTCAATCGCCGCGGCAATATCACCCGTATACGTCGCTCCCTTAATTGCATCAATGCCGGCATAAAGGCTTCGCTCTGTATAGCTGAGCAAATGTTTTTTAGCGCCAGCTGGCTTCTGCCCAACGATCATAGTAAAAGCAGCATCGGTTTTCATACCTTTATACGTAATAACCAGATCAAAACTAACTACGTCACCTTCCTCTAGCTGATATTCCGTCGGTATCCCATGGACGATTTGCTCATTGATACTAATACAAATAACGTTCGGAAATTTCACCTCATCGGTTTTATATGTTGCGATAGCACCGTGGGCTTTGATTTCCTTTTCCACCCAAGTATCAAGTTCGATACCGCTTACACCAGGCTTGACCTGCTTTTTGAGTTCTTTAAAAATTGTCGCGAGGATCTTGCCGCCTTCGCGCATTGCATCAATCTGAGCTGGCGTCTTTACACCAGTTTGCATGCCTCAAGTTCTTCCATAATCCGATCATGCACTTGCCCGACAGTTCCTGTTCCATCGATATGAGCAATGTTCACACCTTGTTCGGTTAAGTAAGTAAGAATCGGGTAGATTTCGGTCCGGTAGATTTTCAGCCGTTCATCAACCGCTTCGGGCGTATCGTCAACCCGGCCGCGAACTTCAATACGCTTCAACAGTTCGCTTCGTGGGACCTCCAAGACAACCACGATTGCTATAGAACGCTCGTGTTCCGGTTGCGTTTCAACCAACCACTTCGCCTGAGAAAGCTGGCGAGGAAAGCCGTCTAAGATAACCCGGTCGATATTTTTAGCTCGCTTCAAAGCCTCGCCCATAAGTCGATTCACCTTCTCGGTATCAACCAGTTTGCCGGTTTGCATATCTTTAATAAGCTCTATGTCGTGCGTATCACGCAAAAGCTGCCCGGCGCTGAGCCAACGCCAACCGTTACGTGCGGCCAGCATTTGTCCCTGAACGCTTTTTCCTGCCCCTGCCGGACCAAAAAATACAATCATTACTACTCCTTTTTGTTCAGTGTTTCTTTTACTATTTGAGCAAGCAACGCGCCGTTAGCTGCGTTACCTACTTCTTTTTTAACAGCACCGATCACCTGGCCCATCATTTTTGTGTCGGTTGCGTTTAACTCAGCGATTTTAGCATCAACCACCGTTTTTAGCTCTGCTTCACTTAGCTGTTCGGGAAGATAGCGGCTCAGCACCTCCGCCTCACGGCGTTCTTGATCGGCAGCGTCTTCGCGCATATTCTGATCGTAAATTGCCGCGCTCTCTTGGCGTTTCTTTACTTCTTTAGCAATAACTTGCTCAATTGTTGCATCATCAAGACCAGTATCGCGCTTGCCCTGGGCTACCTCTTCATTTAAGATAGCTGCTTTTAAATTTCTTAACGTCTCGCCCGCAAAACGATCGCCGCCTAATAAGGCGGCTTTCATATCGTCTGCAATGCGCTGCTTAAGCGCCATAGTTTAGCGAATCCCCAAACGAGCTTTTGCCAATTTCTCGGCTTTTCGCTCCTTGCGAATAATTGCCTTTTTGCGACGTTCTACTTTACTCTCGTCCTTGCTGAAGCGCATTTTCGCTTTAGCCTGGGCAAGTACACCACTCTGCAACACCTTGCGGTTGAAGCGGCGAATGATGTTCGTATTTGCCTCGCGTTCGTCTTTACGTGTAACTTGTACCATATCGCTTGCTATTGTAACAGAGAAACGCCCCCTATGCAATGGCTCTCATAAAACGAAATTGAGCCCACTCCGAAGGAGTATTTGGAAGAAACTTCCAAGAGGGGCTCAACTTCGAAGCAGGCTATGCAGTAGGAGCCAAAAGGTCACCCAGAACTTCCTGCAGCACTCGACGGATCATTTGAGAAACGCCGTGTCTGACCATCGGGTCCAACTGCGAACGACGACCAAACAAACCCTGCGGCCGAGTTGAGTAGTAGACATTCACCGTCGGCCTCTTTATCTCAACGGCAAACACAATTTGGTCGAGTTCAAGGTTGAGCTCGTCCAAAGGACTTTCGAGTTTGTCCTCCAGTTCCCGCTCCAACCGCTCCCAATCTTCTATACCGGGAAGTCGCGTCAGAGTGCTAACGGATTTCATGCCTCCTGGCTCAGGGTACATATCTTCACTCGTTTCTTATAGAGTGGATAGTTCCTCTATTAAACCCCTCCGCTCTTAAATAATCAAGCCTTAGACGGCTGCCTCCAGATGTAAAAGTCGCCCCTCTACACTGCGCCGTCCTTGCCACTCGTTCATTGTCGGCTGGAACCACACTGTCACATATTCGCCGGGTTCGACAAAAAAGTGAGGTGGCGCGTTAAAAGCCAAAAACTGCATCGCTTGCTGCGCCTCGTCCTGTAGCTCTAGTTTCACGTGCTGGGCATCAGCGCCCATGCGACGATTTCCTGTTACTAACAAACCATCTGCACGAATTACCGGTTCAGGGTTGCCGTTTCCAAACGGCTCCAATAACAGTAACTTCTCCAATAGCTCTTCGTTTATATCCATTAAAGTTTTTACGCTAGTATCTTCTTTTGGAAGCAAAAGCGCAGCCTGATTCAATAAATTCTTGGACTTATAAAACTCGTTGACCCGCTGACGAAATGCCGCAATATTTTTCGTAGGCAAAGTAACGCCAGCTGCCAATGTATGACCACCACCTTTCGTGATAATGTCATCTGCCGCACGTATCGCATCTGCCGCACTGAAATCGCCGTAACTTCGAGCCGAACCCTTGCTCTCGGCTCCCATTTCCTGCAACACAAAAGCGGGTTTTTTGTATTTCTCTAACAACTTCGCAGCGACAATACCAATGATGCCATGGTTCCAGTCAGCGTGGCTTACCACCAGCACCGGATCACTCGCAAACTGCTCTGCTTGGAGGACTGCCGCCTTAAAAATAACGTCCTGATCGGCCCGGCGCGAAACGTTCAACGTATCGAGCTGCTGAGCTTTTTCTAGCGCCAACATAGGATCTTCCGCCCGCAACATATCAAGCGAATGCTGCGCCGTTTCAAGTCTTCCTGCCGCATTCATCCGCGGTCCTAAACCAAAACCTAAGCTTCTTGCGTTTACCTTGTCGGGCTCAACCCCAGCCACCGCCATCAAGGCCCGAAGCCCCGGTCGGCGAGTTTTTGCCAACACCTTTAAACCCCAGTACACATTCGCTCGATTTTCGTCGACCAACGTTACAACATCACATACCGTCCCCAACGCCACTAAATCCAGAAGCCACTTCTCCTGACCCATAGGGAGCCCGTCAAGACGGGTCTGCAAAGCCTGCACCAGTTTAAACGCTACTCCGACGCCAGCTAAATCAATAAAAGGATAGGAATGATCGGGTCGCTTTGGGTTAATAACAGCAACGGCAGGCGGTTGAACCGGTGCAACATTATGATGGTCGGTCACAATCACATCCATGCCCAGCTCGTTCGCCCGGACAATCTCTTTCTCACTAAGGCTTCCGCAGTCTACCGTGACTACAAGTTTTGCTCCAGTTTCGGCAATTTTTTCAACCGCTTCTACCGTTAATCCATACCCTTCTACGAATCGATTAGGGATAAAAGCATCGACGTTTTTAAATCCAAAAGATCCCAACGCATCCAAAAGCACTGTGGTTGCCGTCAGCCCGTCGATGTCGTAATCTCCGTAGATCATAATCGCATCCTGACGCTTTCTCGCTTCTACTAGTCGCTCAACCGCAGCTTCCATATCTGGGAGTAGAAAAGGATCGTGTTTCGCCTCATAATCTGGCGACAAAAAAATACTCGCCGACTCTTTTGAGAGTCCACGAGCGTTCAAAATCTCTTCAAAGAGGGTCATTAGATATCTGCAGACGAGCGCTTTGGCCGAGACGCCTGTTGTTGTGATTTAATCACAATGCTTTGCAGTTCTTTAAAGATAGGAAACTGCTTGTTAGTCGAATAAATTTTAGTATTTCCCTGCTTCTCACTCGTCAGAAATCCGACCTTCTCCAGGCGCTTCAATTCCCGTTGGATATTCCCCGGATCCTCTTTAATAAGCTTCGCTAAACCTCTTACATGCGTGTGAAAATCAGGATATTTCGCGTATACAACTACGATTTTCCGTCGCACCCTAGAAGTAATAAAAACGTCTAACATTTAATCCCCTTGTCTCTATACTCACTGACACTTCCGTTGCTTTTTATTCTACACTTCATTTGGTATCAAATGCAAGTCCCTAAATTAACGCCAATTTAAAATAATTTGGTTAATTTTGGCAATCGTTTCCTCATGTGTCGGGATGTCATTCTTCTCATAATAATGATCGACTCCTAGGAAATTTTCCTTTACATCAAGCACGTGTAACTCGTCTGCCATAATATGCAACTTGTCGACCATTGGTACCGTTGCCATTGGCGTAGCAACAACCAATTTGTTGACACGAACCGGTTTTAAAAATTCCGCCGCAACATCAAGTGGACCGCTCGCGTCAAGCGCATCGGCCACTAGTATGACTGTGTGATCGCGCAACATATCGGCATCAATGATACCGCCCTCACCGACCAATCTGTTAATGCGCTGCATGGCTTCGCGTTTTTGCTCTTCTAGATAGCCGTGGAACTCGCCCGTATACTCGTCTAATTCACCCTGGCTGAGCGAAGTATTGTATGTAAGATTTCCCGACTGTGACATGGCCCCAAAGCTCATATCCTCTCCGGGAATTTGAATACTCTCAATCACCAACATCGTTAAAATACAGTGCAGTGCGCTGGCTATCTGTTCCCCTACTTCTACAGCTCCATCACTAAGCGCAACAACAGCACAGTTCTCGTACCGATATTTCTCTACCAATTGCTCGGCGAGCATATAACCCGCTTGGGCGCGACTCTCAAAATACATATGATTCCAGTTTAGCAGTATACTGAAAACTATGCACTACTATGAGGTAGCCCCAAATCAAATTGTCCGCGCAGGAAGCGACACCTTTACTTATTCTTCCGAACTACCCCTTGAGATCGGCACAATTGTAGAAATTGAAGTGGGGAAAAAACATCTCGTCGGCTGTATTATCCGCTCCGCACAGTCCCCTTCATTCGTGACCAAACCGATCTCCCGAATACTTGTGTCCATGCCGCTACCCCCTCAACTCATTGCCACAGCACTATGGATGAGTGATTATTACGCTACTCCTCTCGCCCTCGTTCTTCAAACCATTCTTCCTAGAGGAGTCCAGAAGGTCCGGCGTGAGCGTTCGCCCGTACCCCATATTCCTATTCGAGATAGAACACATATTTTACTCAATCCCAGCCAGTCTAGAGCCGTCGCCTATTTTGAAAACATGCCAGCCGGAACGGCTATTCTTCATGGCGTCACCGGCTCTGGCAAAACACGCACTTATATCGAATTAGCGAAGCATGCTCAAAAACAAGGCAAAACCACCATCCTTCTCGTTCCCGAGATCGCCCTTACCTCCCAACTTCTTGACGAGTTCTCGTCACAATTTCAGAATGTCGTACTTACCCACTCTAAGCAAACTGAAGCTGAACGTCACGCCGTTTGGCTTTCAGTCCTTACTAGTAAGGAGCCGCAAATCATTATCGGTCCACGCTCTGCTCTTTTTCTTCCCGCTAAATCCCTTGGTTACATAATTGTCGACGAGTTCCATGAGCCAAGTTTCAAGCAGGAGCAGTCACCTCGCTATTCGGCACTCCGGACAGCCAGTATTCTTGGCACTCAACACCAAGCCAAAGTCATATTTGGAAGTGCCACGCCACCAATTATCGATTATTACGTTGCAAAACAGTCGAACCGCCCAATCATTACCCTCCCGGAACAAGCGCGAAAAGATACGATCAAACCTACCGTGCAACTTATTGATATGACAAAACGGGCCAACTTTAAAAACCACCGTTTTCTATCCGATTCGCTGCTTAAGACTATCGAGGATACGCTTGCCAGCGAGAAACAAACTCTTATTTTTCATAACCGAAGAGGTAGTGCCAGCACAACTTTATGCGAAAACTGCGGCTGGATTGCGCTATGCCCTCATTGCTTTATTCCCTTTACGCTTCATACGGATACTCATACGCTTCGTTGTCACATCTGTAATACTTCCCAAAAAGTTCCAACCAACTGCCCCATATGCCAAAGCGTTGATATTATATATAAGGGTATCGGTACAAAACTCATTGAGTCGGAGCTCGTTAAGCACTTTCCGAATAAAAAAATTGTTCGCTTTGATGCAGACGCTGATGCAGATCAAACTGTAGAAAAAATGTACAAACATCTTTATGATGGAAGTATCGACATCATCATTGGGACACAGGTTATCGCCAAAGGTCTCGACCTACCCCATCTTCGCACCGTCGGCGTTATTCAGGCAGACGCCGGCCTCGTACTTCCGGATTACAGTTCGAGTGAACGCACCTTTCAACTTTTGGCACAGGTTGTTGGTCGCGTCGGTCGATCGCATCATCCTACAAAAGTTATCGTGCAGAGCTATCAGCCACATCATCCCGCGGTTACTTATGGCTTGTCTCAAAACTACGACGAATTCTATAAAACAACCTTAAGCACCCGAAAAGCCGGTTCTTTCCCTCCTTTTACTTATCTCCTTAAACTTACCTGCATATATAAAACCGAGGCCGCCGCTGTCCGTAATGCCCTGGAATTTGCAAAAAGGGTTCGGACAAATAATCCAACCGTCCAAGTTCTCGGACCAACACCAGCGTTCTATGAGCGACAAGCTAACACGTACCGTTGGCAGTTGGTTTTAAAGTCACACCGACGTACAGATCTCGTTACTATCGCAAACAACCTTCCTCCCGCTCATTGGCAGTTCGAACTCGACCCCCACAGCCTGCTATAAGTTTAAACCCCTATCTGTTATAATAGCCCTAATGAAAAAAGAAGACATTATAACGCTACCTAACCCGCACCTGCGCGAAAAGTCAGCTAAAATCCACGTCGTGACTGACGACGTTATTAAACTCGTCGACGACATGACTAATGCTTCAATTGACTGGGAGGACTCCCGTCCCCACGAGATCAGTGCAGCCTTGGCTGCCGTCCAAGTAGATAAGCTAGAACGTGTCGTTATAGTACGAAGCGACTTCGACGACAAAGCCATCCGTGAGTTTACAGCTCTTCTCAATCCGGAAATCGTCAAGCTAGAAGGTGACATCATCTATGACTATGAGGGCTGCCTTAGTGTTAATAATATCTATGGTCGCGTACCGCGCCATTCAAAGGTTCGTATAAAAGCTCTCGACGTCCAAGGACGCGAAGTTCGTTTTAAAGCAGAGGGCTTTCTTGCAAGGGTACTTCAGCACGAAATAGACCACACAAACGGTATTCTCTTTATCGATCATATAAAAGACAGGAAAGACGCATTCTTCAAGCTCGACGAAAAAGGCGAACTGCAACCACTAGACTATGAAAAACACATCCACAAAAATACTATTCTTTGGTAATGAACGCTTAGTAAGCGGCCTTAAGCACACCGATGCCCCCGTGCTTCGGGGCTTGATTGAACGCCAATATGACATCCGGGCAATTATCTCACATCACACTGATTCTCAGTCCCGCAACCAACGCGAATTAGAGGTTGCCGAAATTGGTCGACAGAACAATATCCCCGTGCTGCTCCCTAATAAACCGATGGACATCTACGAACAAATCGCCGGTTACAAGGCCGATTTAGCTATCTTAGTCGCTTACGGACGAATTATTCCGCAAAAAGTTATCGACCTCTTCCCCTTAGGGATCATCAATGTCCATCCTTCACTTCTGCCGAAGTATCGCGGACCAACCCCAATAGAAACAGCTGTGCTCAATGGCGATTTTAAAACTGGCGTCTCCATTATGCGACTTACGGCAGGTATGGACACGGGGCCTGTATACGGCCAGGCTCCCCTCCCGCTCGCTGGAACCGAAACAAAATTCGACGTCTATAGTGCATTATCGAGCGCTGGCGCCGAGTTGCTTTTTAAGCTCCTCCCCGATATCATCGATGGTTCCCTCCAGCCTCAGCAACAAGACGACTTTCAAGCCACCTACAGCACCTTATTAACAAAAGCCGATGGTAAGCTTGACCTTACAAACCTTACTGCCATCCAAGCGGAACGACGAGTCCGCGCCTATCTTGGCTTCCCCAAAACGAAACTTATAGTTAAGAATCATTCGGTTATTGTTACGAAAGCCCACGTCACCACAACAAAAAGTAGCCCCCTTGATCTTGAGTGTAAGGAGGCCTACCTTCATATAGACCAATTGATTGCACCTAGCGGACGCATCATGGACGGTGAAGCATTTTTGAGAGGCTATGCCGCCTGAGAGCCTAAGATACTATCGCGACTAGCGGTAATTTCGCGCTTTAGTTCATCAAGCACTTGAGCAACCACGTCCCGATAGTTGGGGCGGTTCTTCTCGAGCCATTTTGTGGCAGCAAATTCCGAACGAAGCGCCGGATCAGTTGCAGGCAACTTAGTTACCTGCTGAAGCCGAACATATGCGGGATCAGCCTGATAATCAGGAAAGTTTTGCGCCAACCAAGGGTCAACGACTTCCATTTTCCTGTCTATGATAGATTCAAACTCCTGTAGTTGCGCATCACTCATGCCATCGCTGAGTCGCGTGCCTACTCGAAGTTCCAATTCATCATACACATGCTGTAAAAAAGGCTGCTTTTGAGCGTCCGGCAAAGAAGCCAAACCTACATCACTGAGAAACGTATCATCTAATTGAAACATTATGCTCAGTATAACAACTAGCTGGCGTTCGTGTCAAAGACATCTCGAAGGCTTGTGGCCAATTCACCTTTTAAGGTATCGAGCTCTTCAGCTATGACAGCTTCGTGGTTAGGATGGTTAGCCTTTAACCATTCAGCCATTTGTACCTGTTTTTGCTCGACAACTTCTGGAATATCGTCTTCTTTAGGAGTGAGTTGTTCAAATTCATCAATCTGTTCATCACTTAGATCTTCTGCAAGTCGCGTACCAACACGCATCTCCAACGTTTGAAGGATTTGTGTCATAAGCGCAGCCTTTTGTTCATCTGAAGCATTCGCGAGCCCCAGATCATTCAAAAAGTTATCATCTATTTGTATTGCCATTTTTATTCTCCTTTTTATTTTACGTTATAAACTATTTGAACTCTAAAGTCGGGCTCGGACGCCAATCGGGATACCGTTTGTCAACATGTCAGCCATTGTAGCCGGAGGGATATCGGACGTAATGAATCGTAAGAATCCTTCGGTAGTTATCGTGAATACATTCCTATAAAGAGGATTATTCTCGCTTGTCACCTGACGGGCGACGTAATCCTGCAATTGATCCCATTCAGTAACACGAAGGCCAAGATGCTGAGCCATCATTTCAGGTGTCATACCCGCAACATGAGTAAAGGTATTGAAGTTAGGATTTCCCTGAATATCGCTTGGCTGAATGACCTGTTTATGGATAATGTTCTGGATGCCGCCATGGTCTGCGGGTGCCGTTAGTGTATCAACGTTTGCCGGTGCGTTCGGAGTAGTACTGGCAGCTTCGGCAACGCCAGCACCACTAGGTGTGCTCGCAGTCGCTTCGACGCCCGTTGTGGCCGGTGTAATGCCATTCATTTGGTCATGTGTTTGGGAGATGAGCTCTAAAGCTGCTTTCGGCATCTGACCATCGGGAGTCATGCGAATACCCCAGTCGCCATTGGGCATCTGATAAGCTAGCGGGTGACCGTCAACCTGAATATCGTGCAGCTGAGGACCAACCTTGCCTAGAAGGTCATGCCACTGGTCTTTTGGAATACCCATATCCTGGAAAGTCTGATACCAACCTTCACCGGCCTTAATATTAAGAGCTTCGGGTGCGAATACCTTCTCAGGTACGGGAGGAGGAGCCACTTCGGCTGGAGGTGTTGGACCACCTGGCGTAGCATTCGCGTCTTGATTTCCAAATATTGTTTCGTGAGCACCATTAATATGACCGGTATAAGCGTTTACACCAAGGTTTATACCTTCGGCCAATGTTGCACCAATCGCCACAACACCGAGTGCTTTGAAGGTAGATTTGCGGCGCTTGCCCTGCTCTTGTTTAGTATCACTTTCAAGGCGATTTAACAGGTGTTTGTGAACAAGATTAACCGCTTCGTCGCGTGACTTTCCTTCGGCACCTGATTCTTTAAGTGTCTTCAGATTGAATGCACTGTTTATGTCGTCGTTATTATCCTTATCCTTGATATCGACGACACCCATGCCGCGGCCTTCTTTATTATCGAAAGCAGCAAAGCCACGGGCAAATGCAGCAGCCCTGGTTCCGACGACTGCCAAACCAGCACCGACAGCACCACCGGCAGTACCTAGGGTGAACATGGTAATCGCTGCACCGACGGCACCGACGGCACCACCAACAAGTAAACCTTTCGCAAGGCGTTTTACCGTGCCACCTGTCGTAAGCCAGGTGATCATTTTTCCAACCTTGGTGTTCTTCAGCGTTTCAACAGCCTCAGCTTGCAGGTCACGGAACTGTTTAACAACGCGGAAGGCAGCCTCTAGGCGTTCTCCGTCTTCATCGCGCTCTACCCCTGCTGTTTTTTCCGCGGTAAGCTCAATTTGGACTAAAAGCGAGACGGCTTTCTCGTATTTAGCCTGAACTTCATCATATTCTTGCTGAAGTTTCCCACCTTCACGGTTAAAAAGACGGCCTTGGCGCTTGGCGGAAAGTTTAGCGAGCTGCGACCGGAGGTTATCGACATTTTGACGCGCAGCAACCACCGCAGGGTCTTTGTCGACCTCTTCTTTGATTTCTTCAGGGGTTTTCTTCTTATCTTTGTCTTTATCAGGATCATCGACAGGAGCTGGCTCAGGAGTTGGTTCCGGGGCTGGCTCAGGCTCAGGTGTTGGTTCGGGGGGAGCTGGCTCAGGAGTAGGAATAGCAAATCTTCCTTTTACCTCAGTATAGGCAGCATCACGCATCACCGGTACAACTTGCTTGCCATCGTCATCACGCTGACCGTCTTTCCAAATGTTCTCTGGAATGTGATCTACCGAGTAGCTACGCAAAAGAGTGGCATACTCTGCATACTTCGGGTCACCCACAGCCACACCTTTACTAGCAAGGTGCTTTTCGATCATTTCATCAAAATCATTATGGGCTTGAGTACGAGCAGCTTCTTGAGCTTCTGTATTAAGAGGGTCTTTTTTTCTTGCAGCGTCAACAAGCTTATTTTCATAAGTAGTCTGGGCTTTACGCAGCTCATCAATCATCTCGACCTGGAGGGCGTCGGGAATTCCTTCTATATGAAGAGGGTCTTTTCGTTCTGGTGATGAAATTGTTTCACTCATAATTATCCAATACTTAAGATTTGCCCTTTTTTGTTTTTATTTACTTTTCATTTAGAATGTTAGCATATAATGCAAAATATGTCAACCCCTTACGCTTATCGTTGTTCTCTATACCTAGATATTGACTTTTAAGCAATTTAGTGTTATTATAATATCGTCCTTTGCTTGAGGAATTATCACCTCGCAAGGTGTACATTTATAATCACATCAGACATTCTTCCTTACTCTTTACTTATCTGGACGGTACGATCCATTGGCGACTCATATTCATATAAATGAATCTCCAATGGATCGGCACCTATCCGGATGGTGCCGGTGCACACGCGTGCATGACAATATTGCACGCAACGCATCGACTCTCGAGGAGTACACGATGGACCTCATGAAGACCTCTGTTGACGACAGCTCCAACGCCGCCGTCACCGACGCGGAGGCAGAAGTCACCACCAACCTGGGCACATTCGTCGCGATCGTCAAGTCACGGCTTCAGAACACCACCAACGGCGACGCGTTCTCCCTGGTGGCGCTCACGGAGCAGCTGGTGGCAGACGCCAAGGCGGGTGTGGCCAGCACGCTGCAGATCACCGGCAGTACCACACAGGTGGCGCCGGCCGTGGCTGCGGCCCCAGGCCTCACCCCCGGCACCGGCAGCACCAACTCGGACAACTCCACCACGGAGCCCTCCGAGGCGGAGAAGCTGGGTCAGAAGATCATCGCGCTGTTCGGCGACGACCTCACCAAGGCGCGCCAGGGAGTGCAGTTCATGGGCGACGCCTTCGGGCACGACATGAAGATGCTCACCTACATGCAGCAGGTGCTCTACACCTTGACGCGTGACAACTACCCGGACAAGCTCGTCGAGCTCAGCACGGGTCTGGTCACGCTCAAGTCCCTGCAGGACGAGGCGGCGAGGATGAACGAACTCGACGAGACCCGCAAGGTCTTCGAGAGGCTGGTGGATGACACCACCGGTAGCTTCATCGTCAACGAGTCCTCACAGGAGGCAGCCAGCCGCGTCCGTAAGGAGGTTTCCGAGCTCAAGACCAAGGCCTCGGCCTCGGTCAGCGACGACACCTTCCTCAGGGCGGTCGAGGCGGCCTCCGGCGTCAAGCCGGTCGACGGCGAGACGTTCGAGAGCTACATGACCCGCGTGATCGTGGAGGTCAACAAGAAGGCGGGCGTCGGCGACGACGCCAAGTTCTACGACGAGCTCAAGAAGGCCACCGGGATCGACCCCGTCAAGGGTGAGAACCTGGAGACCTACATCGACCGCATCCGCGTCAAGCTGATCGCCGACGCCACGGACCCCAACGGGACCAGCGTCACGAAGCTGCTCGACGAGATCGGCACGGCCCTCGGCGTCAAGCGCGAGGGCAAGAAGAACGCCGATTACAAGACCGTCCTCCTCGCGGAGGTCGGAAGCTTCATGAGCGACTCGGAGAACTTCCGGAAGCACTACGACAAGCTGGTCGAGATCGCGAACGTCAACGGCATCGCGGTCGACCCCAACGAGTCGCCCATCCGTCTCGCGGTGCGCATCATCAAGCACAACCGCAGGGTCGGAAGCCCCATCAAGGGCGTCTGATGTGATTCCCGGCGAGGGGGTGTAAGTACGTGGAAACACGGAACGCACTCCCTCCCGGGGGAATCACACTATCGAAAACCTATTGCACCGAAAAGGTGTCTTTTTTATGTCTAAAACTATTTGCTGAGCGTGCGTTTTACTAATTCGCGAGTAAAGAACTCTAGTGTATCCCCTACTTCTAGGAGAACTTTTTTGTCCGTTTTAAGGCTGAGGCCGCACATTTCGCCCTCGAATACTTCTTTGGCGTCTTGCTGTTGACGCTGAACGCTCGCAACTTCAACTTCGGCAACTTGCTCGCCGTCATGCTTTACCCGTGCAAGCACGTTGGCGATCACCTTACCCTTTGTTACTTCACCCCCGGCGATAATTGTATCTTTAAGAGTACGGAAAACGCCTTTTACGGCAAGCTGACCGACTTCGGTTTCAACTACCTCTGGAGCAAGTAAGTTTTCCATCGACGTCTTAGCATCATCAAGCAATTCGTAAATAACTTTATAAAGGCGAACCTGCACTTTGTCACGCATAGCGAGACGCTTTACGGCAGGCGGCAGTTCCACGTTAAATCCATAGATGATTGTTTGCTCGTTTGCCGCGAGTCGAATGTCGTTTTCAGAAATATTACCAACACCGCTTCCTACGATTCTCAGGGTAATTTCCCCATTGGTCTCGACTAGCTTAAGACTATCTACAACAGAGGTAAGTGACCCTTGTACATCCGCTTTAATAATAACATTGAAATCTTTTGCATCGTGCTGCTGGTTCATCATTTTAAGAAGATCGGCGCCAGTAACATTCGTGCTTGCACGTTCGCGCTCGCGCTCTTGGCGAGTTTGCTCAGCCTGATGACGTGCCTCTTTTTCATTTTTGACAATAGAAAACGTATCGCCGAATTGCGGTAATTCTTTAAAACCAGTAACCGTTACCGGCGTAGACGGGCCGGCTACCCGAAGCGTCTTACCAAGGAAGTCTGTGAGCGTACGTACCTTACCAAACGCAGTACCTGCAACGAGGAAATGGCCCGGCTTTAGCTCGCCCTGCTCGACAAGCAGGCCAACTACGGCTCCACGACCTGTTTCCATATGTGCTTCAATAACCAAGCCTTCGGCAGGTACATGAATGTCCGCTTTCAACTCCTCAAGGTCAGCAACAAGCAGCACCATATCAAGGAGTTTATCGATATTTTGGCCGGTCTTGGCACTCACCTCTACCATTACCGTATCGCCACCCCATTCCTCGGGGTTAAGGCCGTATTCGGTAGCAAGCTGTGTTTTTACGAGTTGCGGATTGGCGGTGTCTTTATCAATTTTATTGATAGCCACAACAATTTTTGCGTTGGCGTTCTGAGCAAAACGAATTGCTTCTACCGTTTGTGGTTTTACGCCATCGTCAGCCGCAACGACAATTACCACGACATCGGTAAGGGTGGCGCCGTGCTGGCGTAGGGCTGCAAAGGCTTCGTGGCCCGGAGTATCCAGCAAGGTAATGGAACGACCATTACGTTCTGTTTGATAAGCGCTAATGTGCTGTGTAATACCGCCTGCTTCACCTTCAGCCGCCTTAGTGTGAAGGACTGCATCGAGCAGACTTGTTTTTCCATGGTCAACATGACCCATAACCGCAACGATGGGCGGACGATCTACAGCTTTATCCGAGAGCTCGTGTTTTTTGCGCTCGACACCACTCGTAGATTCTTTACGCTGAAGCTGAACATCCAAGCCCAGTTCCTCAACAATAATCGTAGCGGTCTCAAAATCAATTCGCTGGTTAATCGTCGCAACGATTCCATTCTTGAAAAGCTCCCCGATAAGCGTGGTAATGGGCAGATTAAGGGCTTCAGCCAATTCACCTACCGTTACCGAGTCGGCGATAACAAGTACCTTTTCTTGGCTCATATGTGCTCCTTTCTGCCCGTACCACGCTTAAAACCGAGGACGAACAACTCTTTAGTTAAGAGATTCTTACTTCTTTTTATCAGCAAGACTTAGCGAAATCTTGCGGTTTTCTTTGTCGACATCAAGAACAACGAAGTTTTTGCGCTCGTTAAGCGTAAATACTTTTTCAGGATCAACATCGTTACCATCGCCGAGTTCCGAGATGTGGACAAGCGCTTCAACAGCTGGGCTGATTTGAACGAATGCACCGAATGGCGTGATACGGGTAACCGTACCTTCAACTTTATCGTCAGGTTTGAATTGCTCAACTTCATCGAGCCATGGGTCCTGGGTAAGCTGTTTCATACTGAGGCTGAGGCGGTCTTTATCGATTGCAATGATTTTCGCTTCGATTGTTTGACCGACCTTAACGTAATCACCAGGATTGTTGACTCGTTCCCAGCTGATCTCAGAGATATGAACCAGACCTTCGATACCTTCTACGTTTACAAATACACCGAAATCAACCACGCCAGTTACAACGCCGGTTACCTTGTCGCCAACCTTTAGTTTTTCAAACCGCTCTGCAAGGCCGTCTTTTACGGCTTCTTTTTCAGAGAAGATCAGCTTGTTTGCCTTGCGGTCGCTATCGAGAATACGAACCTTAAGCGTTTGACCAACCAGCGCGTTAAGGCGCTGCAGGATTTCATCCTTGTCGCTTGAACCAACACGCGGGTAATGCTCGGCCGAGAGCTGTGAAACAGGCAGGAATCCGCGAACTCCTTCGTATTCCACGAGAAGTCCACCGCGGTTTGCATCGTATGGTGAAACCTCGATGACGTCGCCACTTTCGAGTTTGGCTGCTACTTCTTCCCAACCACGATCCTTAGCAGCTTTACGGAGCGAAAGCAGTGAATAGCCGTTTTCGAGCTCCGCATCCACAACGCTTGCAGTTACTTCGTCACCGACAGCAAGGTTCCTTGAGAACCCTACTTCACGGCGAGGCACATAACCAACACCCTGAGCACCGAGATCAATAAGCACTTCGTGCTTACGAACCGAGAGTACCGTTCCTGTAATTACTTCGCCTGCAGTGAGTTGTTTAACGCTTTCACCGAGCGTCCCAGCTAGCAGGTCATCCATTGTTATTGAGGCTTTAGTTGCCATAAGTCTTTATAAGACTCCTTCCTTAAATTGTATTTCGTAAAAACACCGTCTCCCAAAAGAAAGTGCTCCTAGATTACCTCTATTGTACCTCAGATGGAAAGACAAGTCAAAGAGAGGCCAGCATGCGACGTGAGCGCACATAAGAGATGAGGACGCCACTAACAAGTGCCAAAGCGAACATAGTAAGAAGCGTCTCCCTGGGACCAGTTTGCGGCAGTTGAGGCGATGATGTTTCAGTATTTGCAGACGGAAGCTGAACAGGTGTCCGCTGAGGCTGAGGCGTCGAGGATTTCTCTTTATTCGTCTCTTCATTTGAAGACGGTGGTGGCGCGGCGGGTTGTTCGGGCTGAGTTCCCGGCGTTTGTGAGGCGGAAGTGCTCTGAAGATGAACCAGATAAACCCCTCCTCCTAAAAGGCCCGTAAGCACCACGGCTGCTATGATAAATCCAAGTATTGAGCCACCCTGACCCGTTCTCCTCATGATATTCTCCCCTGTTTCCCCTACTATAACATTTAAATCACCTTCAGTGCAAGTTGCTGATTTGTGCTACACTAAAGCATATGATAGTGGCGGTAGACACTGGCGGAACTAAGACGCTTATTGCGAGCTTTGATGCCCATGGACAGGCACAGGAAACGATCAGGTTTGCCACACCTAAAGTTCAAGATGAGTACGTAAAACTCCTTACCTCAACGCTTCAAAAAAACTACGGTCACCTTAAGGTGGACGCACTAGTAATCGCCCTTCCCGGAATCGTGAAGAACGGTGTGGCCATATGGTGCAACAACCTAAAATGGAAAAATTTTGATGCTCTAAGTGCTTTTTCTGGTGTTTTGGGGAAAACGCCTGTTTTTATTGAAAATGACGCCAACCTGGCTGGGCTTGCTGAAGCTCGAACTTTAGACCCAGTTCCGGTATCTGTTTTATACGTTACCATTAGTACCGGCATCGGTACGGGAGTAATTACAAACGGGAAGATAGACCCCGGGCTTCGTTTAAGCGAGGGAGGACGAACAATGGTCGAATTTGACGGCGTTATTCGTGAATGGGAGAGTTTTGCCTCTGGAAAAGCGATCTATAAAACCTATGGCAAATATGCGCGTGACATTACCGACGGGCGAACCTGGTATCAGATTGCAAACCGAATTAGCCGTGGCTTCCTTGCCATGATTCCTGTTATTCAGCCGGAGGTTGTCGTTATAGGGGGAAGTATAGGGATCTTCTTTTCTCATTATGGCACCCAGTTAGAGACTATTTTGAAGGAAAAGCTCCCTCCGCACATCCCTTGTCCACGTTTTATTGAGGCAGCCCACCCAGACCAGGCCGTCATTTACGGAGGTTATTACTATGCAGTCGACTCCCTCTCTCATTAAGATTCTGCGAGAGGCACACCCCGAATTCCTCTTTAAAGTTGGCAATACCTTTCATTGGTCACCCCAAGAAAAGACTGTTTTTTACGCAGATGATGACCCAGCTGCACTTCTTCACGAGCTTGCACACGCCATTTTAGGCCATAATCATTACTTGCGCGATATGGAGCTTATAGAGATGGAGCGCGATGCATGGGCATACGCAACCGAGACGCTAGCACAACGGTACCTCATAGCTATTCAGGACGAGATGGTTCAAGAAGCCCTTGATTCTTACAGAGACTGGCTCCACGCCAGAAGCAACTGTCCCCAGTGCGGTTCTACCGGCATTCAATCTGCCTCCTTTCTCTATAAGTGTGTTGCTTGCGATACAGCCTGGCGAGTAAACGAGGCTCGCCAATGCGCGTTGCGGCGTTATACTCTTGAACGCCAAAAAACACCCCTTTAAACGAGGTGTTTCTTGCCAATAACTCATTTGGTCTACTAAGCAGCGACCGGAGTTTCTTCTTGGGTATTTTCGGACGCTACCGTAATAACTGTCTTCTTGCGGCGCGAGATGCGGCCACCCTTAGCACCAGCGATACGCGCTAATGCCGGATTGGCAGCAAAACCGCCAGTTCGTCCATTACGGCCGCCTTTAGCGCCAATTTTGGCGTAAAAGTCCGGGTCTTTTGATACGTTCTTTGCAGCAGCCTTTAAGCCACCTTTGCGTGTTCCAGCCATGTCATTTATCTCCTCTTTAAAACGGAGTCTCTTTCTCCGCAATTACCTCACATGTGATATGTGTTATAAGACATATTAACATCTCTTATGCTTTTTGTCAATATTTACATGAGCGTTATTATATTTTACTTAAGCGGTTGCAATTATCACCTAGGTGCTATACTATAAGTAAGCACCTGTTTGAATCAGAAACTAGATTCAAAAACAAATACGACCACATCTGCGAGATTGGTCGTATTTTTTTAATTTCAGTTACTATACTGTATCCGTAGAGATGACCTTCTCAAGAAAAAGACGCATAGTAAAAGCGCCTCGAGCGCGCGCCTTACGTTCCCTAGCTTCTTCTATGCGTGATTGCTCGAAACCAAGAAGCTCATCGAGCGCGCGCAGGACTTCGGCGACATCGGCACGCTCCTTAAGGCTCCCGTTTGACTCAAGTAGCTCAGTGGCTTCTTCAACCAGTTTCTCTAACAATCTTTTTCGATACTCTTCATCGCCCAAGACCCTAACGATTGGGGTTTCGCCGCTGGCTACTATAACTTGTGGCACATTATCACGGATTAATTTATTGTAGATTATCTCCGACATAGACTTATTATACAAAGAAAAGAGACTTCCTGTTCGGAAGTCTCTTTTATAATTCGGCACCGTGCTAGTTTCCCACTAATGCAGTATAATCGCCGCTACTGAGCTTAACTTCTGTGTTCGGAATGGGAACAGGTGTTTCCTCAGCGCCATGGGCACCGAGATACACTTCCTTCTATAAGGAAAGGTATCTCGACGTCCACTCTAGCATGGATGTAATAGTTAAAATCGACGATTGGTGGTATCCACCAATTACTAGTCAAGTCTACCCCATCACTTTGGTTAATGCAAGCATTAACCTTAGTGACAAGGACATAAAAAGGCGATGGGACTATTAGTATGCTTCAGCTCCATGTGTTACCACACTTCCACCTTGCACCTATCAAACAGATAATCTTTCTGTGTCCTCATAGGGAAATCTAATCTTGAGGTTAGTTTCGCGCTTAATATGCTTTCAGCGCTTATCTATTCCGAACATAGCTACTCGACAATGCAGCAGGTGGCCACAATCGATACACCAGAGGTTCGTCCACCCCGGTCCTCTCGTACTAAGGGCAGATCCTCTCAAATTTCCTGACGTCCGTACCGGATATAAACCGAACTGTCTCACGACGTTCTGAACCCAGCTCGCGTACCACTTTAATCGGCGAACAGCCGAACCCTTGGAAGGTGCTCCCCCTCCAGGATGTGATGAGC
>Ga0075365_10000033_pt1 | contig 51589 bp, 53 predicted proteins | sample EndMetdeltDD1765_FD_71387 | JGI IMG/M metagenome (GOLD analysis project Ga0075365, IMG submission 71387) | Populus endosphere microbial communities from Tennessee, USA - Endosphere MetaG P. deltoides DD176-5 | ecosystem: Host-associated > Plants > Roots > Endosphere | place: USA: Tennessee... | reverse complement strand
TTGGTGGACGTGCTAAAGGGAGATAAATGACCATCTTTGGATGCATCTTTCGTTGACTCTTTATGGATAAGTGGAGGAAGAATTTCTGACAATTGCTTCTCTTCGCTATATTTAGGAGCCACAGTCGCAGCTATTTTGAGTGCCCCACCAAACCGTCGAATAATGGCTTCCCGTTTTTCCGTCATTGCAAGATGTGCTTGGAGAAACAGTACTAAACCCACATCCGAAGAATTAATATTTGGATCGTGGAGTAAAGTATTATACGTAATAAGGGTACAATTTCTGCCATATTCTTTCCGCCCCCCAAAAACTCTTCCGATGTCGACATCACCATCTAATTGGCTCAGTTCATCCTCCATTCTCATGAGGTTAAAAAGATTTTCCGCAACGATAATTGTTTTTTCCTGAAGGGCATGGGTAACTTCTGCAAATAATCTATTTTCTACTCCAGAAGGAATTTGAAAATAACCTCTGTCTTTTACTTTTCCTGAATCTAATTTCTCTCGCAAGGCTTCAACTGCAGTCAATTGGTTATCTCTTAGTCGCCTTTCCCTTTCTGGGATTGGTCTATTCTGCTCAATATAAGCGTCTAAAGACTTGAGCCATCTTCCTCGTTGTCTGTATCGAAATGCTTCAACCCCTTGTGGTAATCGTTCATTGCTCATCGTTCACTATAACATTCTCTACTCCCATATATGCTTCTAAGAGCAGTTTCGCGACTTTTTGTTTGGCTTCTTGGTGATTGTCTCCTCTTGCCTCGAAGACTATCTTTCCATTCGTTGTTTCTAATGTTCCTCTACAAAGATCTTGAGAATCTTGTCGTTGTGGAGGGAATGAGTATCGAGGGTGTTTTCTTTGCGCTTGTTGTTGGAACTTCAAAAGAGCAGTCACATAATCATCCTCTTTTACAGCTACTTTTGGAACCTCTTGATTGAGTCCTGACCGTAATAGACGATTAGAATTAGCTGGTGATTGTGTCATCTTGGGTTGTAGTAGATGACGAACCTTCTTTAGCAAATCATCAGCGGCATTCTGTTCTGCTTCTTTCTTGTTCTTTCCTGATTTTTCCTCCGATATTATCGTTTCGCCACCAACTTCCATGCTTGCTTGGAAGAAAAAGAGAGGTGACTCTTTTGTCCCACCTTCCTTCGTGGGGAGATAGTCTGGCATCCCACATTTTTCCGGATTCTTCGTCCATAATGTATTCAATTCAGATTTAGGATTAAAAACTTCATCACGCACAGGCTTCTCTCTTGCAATAATGATAACTTCTTTGCCTGATACCACATCCTGAGTGGGAGTATAATCTACCCCTGCTACTTTCGCCAATACATCGACCATCGCTAAACGAGCTGCTTGTTTTTTAACAATATTTTTAAATTCACGAGATGTGTAAGTCACCACTTCTTCCTCTTCAATCACATGCAAAGGTTGTGAAATATGAAAAAATACGTCTTTTCCTTCATACATAGACCTCACCTGTGGTTCTGGAATTTGCCATTTATTTTCATGTTGGCCATGATTTGCTACAGACAAAGAAACATGCGGATGTTTTTCTAACCAAAGGATTACCTTGGTTTGCAACGATTGCCAGTCTTCAGTTTTTACTTGAGGAGTCATAAGAATTAGATAAAGATCTTTGACTGCTAAACGATCTTCTCCGAGTCGTTTGACAATCTCAGTACTGATCTCATCGCTAAGTGCATCATTTTGGGCAGTATGCTTTATGACATCCTGAAATGCTTTCGGTGTTAAAGTATCAATAGCTCCAATTTGGATTACGGTAGTTTTTGCTTCGTGTTCTTGTTTTTTGAAAGAACGTGATTGCTCTGTTTTCGTTTCTCGCCTTTTATCATTGAGATAAGGGCTCATATCCTCTAAGTCATCAAGCGAATAAACAGGAGCTTCTCCAGAAATCAGTGCGGAAAGTTGTCGTAAATTAACTAAATCTGCGAAGCTATCTCGAGGATTACTAAAGCGTCCATAGATTCCTTTGTTGAGACTATAATGTCCATAAACTACTGGACCAAATTGTTGTTCTCCAGCAACGATTCGCATTTGATCTTCCACCATATTCAAATTAAATCCTGCGGGGTGCGCTACAACTCGTGCAATACTCTGAAGCATATCAGCTTGAGTAGGAGCTTGCGGATTGGCAATTTGATTAAGATAGAGCATGGGAATTTGTTGTACAGAAAGCTCTCTCGCAGCCATTTCGTCATTATGAATTGCAAACTCTCTCATAAAAAAGTTTGCTCGCTTAAGATCAGTAGGAAGATTACTCAAAAGACCATCTTCATTTGTTACAATTTTTTTATCAGGATCGTACCAACCAATGGAATTATTTAATTGTCGTTTTACTAATAAATTTTCAGCTAATTCAGCATAATTGAGAAAAAACGCTCTCATTTGGCTTGAAGGATTTAAGAGACTCTTCTCTACCGTTTCAGTGGTAATTTGTTTTTTGCTCGAAAGTTTGGTTCTGCTAAAGGATACCTCTTCTACATCAAATGCTTCATCAAAGAGAGTCGATGTTGTGATAGCTGGCAACATTGTATCCGGATGAAAACTTCCCCAATCTTGGGTAAATTTAGGAGGGAAGATCGGTCGTCCGAAAGCAAATCCTCGTTTATATGCTTCTTCATTCAAAGCAGAAGGTGGAGGGACAAGGGCATGATAATCAACAGTTGAAAAGTCTAATCTAAACTTACTATCCACTTTTTCGACCCAAACGGCATTCACTAACGAACTACCAAAAGTAATACCATGTACTTCTGGTCTTCGCTTGATACTCTCAGGATCCCATTGAAACGCATCCACTTCTTGCCATACTGCCCCAGGGAAAGAGGTATCATGAATAGTTCTTAATCCTTCTTGTTCTGGTCTTGCCATCTTTAAGCCGATAGTTTATCAGAATTGTACTGTGAAAGCAAAAATCAATCGAGTATAATAACGTTATGGCAACAAAACAATCAACTGTCGATTTTCTTACGGATCAAATGGCAACTGCAGGATTTATCCGAAGTCGAAAGATGTTTGGTGAGTATGCGATCTATTGTAATGAAAAAGTCGTTGCCCTTGTTTGTGATGATCAGTTATTTGTAAAACCAACTGAAAAAGGTCGTGAGATTGTTGGAGAGGGGCATGATGCTCCTCCCTATCCTGGAGCTAAAATGTATTTACAAATTGATGAAGACCACTGGGATGATCGAGAATGGCTAACCAATCTTATCGCACAAACAGCCGAAGCATTACCTCTTCCAAAACCTAAAAGAAAAAGATAGATCAATGATTAATATCACAGACTGTGTAAACAAAAGTCTGTAAGATACTATCATGTCAAAAAAATTGTCTCTTTGCATTTTACGCATTACGATGAGCTTTGTCTTTCTTTGGGCATTTCTCGATAAATTGTTTGGGTTAGGATTCGCAACGAAACCTCACGAATCATGGTTGCAAGGTGCATCGCCTACAACAGGGTATCTTCGGTTTGGCACCAATGGACCATTGCACCAGATTTTTAATTCACTTGCTGAGCAACAAAGTATTGATTGGCTCTTTATGATGGGACTCTTATTTATTGGTATCGCACTCCTTATGGGGATTTGTATGAGGATCGCTGCATATAGTGGCTCACTTCTGATGTTTCTTATCTGGCTTTCACTCTTCCCTCCTGAGAATAATCCCTTCATTGATGAACATATTATTTATATAATGGTATTTATTGTTTTATGGAAAAATCATGCAGGGAGAACATTGGGACTTAGCGATTGGTGGAGAAAAACAAAATTAGTAAAAAACAATAAATGGTTAGAGTAGTTCTGATTCAAGAGCTTCCAAACGCGGAATTACTATTGTGCCTTTTGTATAGATTGCCAAATTCTTTTCCTTCAATTTTTTCAATTCACGACTCACGGTTTCTCGAGTCAGTCCAGATTGGTTCGCTAAATCTTTTTCACTAAGAGTAAGTAGTAGGCCTTGTGCACTTTGCGTACCAAACCGCTTTGCGTGAATAAGTAATTCCGTAATAAGCCGTTCGGATGCATCACCTGACATCAAATAAGCCATCCGCAACAGCAATCCATCAGTTCCTCGATAGACACGGCTTATGAGATCAAAAACAACATCAGGATTTTCTTTCAAAAAAGTAATGACACGATTTCTCGGTGCTTTATGAACTTCACAAAGGGTTGCTGTTTCAAAATAAAAGATGTTTTCAGAATTATTAATGGCCCACGACATGGGTAAAAAAGAACCAGATTTGAAGATATTAACAACCAGTTCGTCCCCCTTTTGTGAAATAAGATATTGTTTAATGGCACCTGTTTTGAGATAAAAAACTCCTGAAGGATCTTCACCAGCGCGAATTAAAACTTCTCCTTTTTTATATGTTTGAAGTTTAAATTGGGTGAAGAATATTGCAACTTTTTGTTTTATAAGGATATCCATGAGAAGAGTATAGCAGTAGTAAGCTATTTCTTGGAGGTAAAGGCGATTTTATTTCCAATCCATACTGCGATAAATACAATAACACCAATTCCTAAGTCACCGGAAGATAACCAGGCAACTACTCCCCCAATTGCAGCGGAGATCAAGTATTGAGAAGAATTTTTGAAATAGTCCTTTTTCTTTAATTTTGTCTTTGCCATATTATTACTATGAAAGAATGGAGATAACCTGTCAAGAGATCATAAATATTTTCTGATCGTTTTTAACAAAGTTTCGACATGAAACGGCTTGGCAAGAAAATCATCTGCACCAACTTTTTTAATTGATTGTTTTGCACTCGGATGAGCAGAGATCATAATAATTGGAATATGTTTTGTTTCCTTTCTATTCTTGAGTTTTTGACAAATTACTCTCCCATCTTTTCCTGACAACAAAACATCAAGAAGAATTAAAGCAGGTAAATTGGTCCGAAGGTTTTCAGCATCCTCTCCTTTAGGTGTTGTCTTAACATAGTAGTTTTCACTTTCTAAAACAAACTGAAGAGCATCCAAAATATCTGGATCATCATCAACAACTAATATCTGTTTGTCCATATTTTTAGTGACTATACGGTAAGAAAAAACTAAATTGCGAGCCTTTCCCTTTTTCGCTATTCACAGTTATTTTCCCTCCATGCCGCTTAATAATTTCTTGCGAAATATAGAGCCCAATACCAAGACCAGGGAATGTCTTTTCACTGGTCTCTGAAACTCGGTAAAATCGATCGAATAATTTTGACCGATGCCTCTTCTCAATACCAATACCAAAGTCTTCAACTGTCACAAGCATGCCATCTTGCTGAGGTAAGAGTGTAATAATAATTTTATCAGAATCTGGAGAGTATTTAATAGCATTAGTGATGAGATTCGTAAGCACTTGTCCAATACGATATTGATCCCCTTTTACTTTTTTTCTCCCATCACCTTTAATGATAATCCGATGTTTTTTAACAGTAGGACGAATGTTATCAACGGTATCTTGCACAATGTCTTCTAAGACAAATGATTCTTCATGAAACTCTAATTTTCCAAACTGTACACGAGAGACATTAAGAAGATCGCTTATTAAAACTGTAAGCTTATCAATTTGGTTATCCATTTTTCCCAGATAAAAAACCATTGTTTCTTCTCCACGCTTCTCAAGTTGCTTTTTTAAACCCTGCGTATACATCTTAAGGCTTGTTATCGGAGTTCGAAGTTCATGGGAAGCAACAGAAATAAACTCATCCCGAAGACGTAGCGATTGCTGAGATTGAGCGTAGAGCCTCGCATTTTCTACTGCATACGCAGCTCGCCGCGCTAATTTCTCGGCAAAAACCACATCTGCGTTGGTATAGATTCTGTCTTTTTGGGTTGAAGAAAATGTAATGGCACCGACGACCTTCGTTCCAATTTTGATCGGTACCCCCATATACGATACTAACTCAAGTTGTTTTATTAAATTTAAAATATCTGGGCTATCTTTAATACTTTCTAAAATCTGTGGCGTTATTTCGGGGATAATTTCTGTCTTACCTTTTTGAAGTAATTTTCCTAACCCATGTGTTGTTTTAGACCGATCTTTATATGCTTTATAGAGTTCAGCTACCAACGGCCGTTTGCTTATATCTTTGTGGTGAATAGCAATTTCTTTGATTGCTTTATGATCATCAAGAAGGACGATTCGACAATAATCGGCTAAATACGGGATAATTACTTTGGCGATATTTTTGAGCGTTGTTGCATAATCAATCGATTTTCCTAAAATAAGACTCGCCTGCTCAAGAAATTGCTCCCGCTCTTCTGTCTTTTTCTGTTCAGTAATATTGCGTGCAATTTTGGCTGCACCAATAATATTTCCTTCTTGATCCTTAACGGGAGAGATACTCAGTGAAACGATAAGTTTTTTGCCATCTTTTCTCAATCGAGTAGTCTCAAAATGTTCAATACGAATCCCGTGTTTCAATTTATTAAGAATTTCATCTTCTTCTGGTTGCAGCTCTTGGGGGATAATCATTTTAATCGACTGTCCAATTGCTTCAGCAGCGGTATATCCGTACATTTCCTCGGCTGCTTTATTCCAGCTTGCAATAGTTCCATCAAGTTTTTTGCTAATAATTGCATCTTCAGATGATTCTACAATTGCCGCAAAGTAAAATAACGCATCTTCTGTTTGCTCTTTTAATGACTTTCTTGCTTTCATTTTCTGTCGATTATTGGGCAGTTATCTGCAGCAATTATACAAAATTCCAATTATTGAGCACGTAAGAAATTGATAAGAAGGGCTGTTACCCATCTCTTACCATTCTCCTTTTCTTCTCATATGAGTCAGTCGTATGATATCATTGACCGACTATGAAACGAGCTCTGGCTAAACTCTGGCGATTTATTAACTTGCCAAAAGCTTCGCAACTATTCATTATGAGAATCGTTAACGACGCTTTTTTAGTAGGAGTAACAGGAGTTATTTTTAACAAAAACAATGAAGTTTTACTTGTCAAACACACCTATCGTCAGACTCAATGGAGTTTACCCGGGGGCTATCTCAAACAAGGAGAACATCCAAAAGAAGGACTTATCCGCGAAGTATTTGAAGAGACTAATCTCAAAGTAACGGTAGAAAAAATCATCAAGACATCCCCTGATCCAACTTCTGCTCGATTAGATATCTCGTGTTATGGAGAATTTGTGGAGGGGAGATTTAAAGCATCGGCAGAAGTCAGTGAGTATGGTTTTTTCTCTTATGAAAAACTTCCCCGTATTGGCAAACGTCAAAAGAAACTTATTGAAAGAGTGCTACGAAAAGAGAAAGGATATATCATTCAAAGAAGACATTGGCTTGATTATTTTTATAACCCATTCAAAGGAAATCCACGTACAAGATAACCCCCACGAGGAGCATTTTTCTTAAGAAACGTCTTACGCTTAGGCCATCAATCCTAAGGTTATACCCATCGCCAATAAAGCCGCAAGCTGGTAACCAGTATTTATAACAAAAAGATCTCGCTTCTTTTTTCCAAAAAGCATATCAGTGAATTGCACTGGTGCGACAAAGCCCAGCCACATCCAAAATGCAGAACTTATTCCTGTCATCAACTTCGGATAGTGGAAATAATTTTCAGATAAGATCATGACATGATACAACACATAAGCAGTCACGAGTGAGAGAACGAAACTAATGCCATAAGCTTTTCCCATAGCTTTTTGCGCTTCTTTCATACTTTCAGCTGTGTACCCCATCAGTTTCATCCATGGCTTGGCAAACATTACCGGGCTGTACCACAAAAATCCAACAGCCATACTAACGATAGCCGACAAAAGCACTGCAACATAATTTACTTCAATATTCATATTTTATTCACCTCCTTTCGAATCTCTTGATTCGAAAGGATCCCGGAACTCCGCAGAGTTCTGGGGCCCGAGCAAACCTACTGACATTGTTACATGGTTTATAGATGAGGGTCAAGAGTGAGTTACCAACTGTAGAGTCTTTCTTGTGGAATGATTTGCTTTGGTTGAGATGCACTGGACCAAGAAAGTTGTGAGACCGCATCCCACCCATTTTCATAATATTCAAGGGTCACGGGATACTTTATCCCACTTTGCAACAAAACACTTCCCTGACGCTCTGTGGCGCTTTGATCCTGCCATTGGTCAATCAACTGTTGATGGTTCACCCATAATCGAACACCATCATCAGTGTTGGTTGAGAAAGAATATTGCTGTGAATATTGAGGGATAAGATATCCTGTCCAGCGAACGGCAAACGTATCGCTCGCAATGCCACTGATGGGAGCATTAGTCCCCCAATCAAAGTTGACTGTGGAATCAATTCTTTCTTTTTTTATGCCAGTAAAATTAATGTTGTCAAAATAATTGCCGGTTAATCCGTCACCACTGCTTGCAGCATTGCTGTACAGAAATGCTTGCGGGATAATTTGTTTGGCAATACTCGGTCCACTCCAAGAAAGTTTTGAAGAACCGGTCCATGGAGCATTATAATAATCCATTCTGACCGAATAGTTTTTCCCACCTGTTAACGTAACTTTCCCTTCATATTCTGTCGCACTTTGATCCTGCCATTTACTAATAACCGATTGATCATCAATCCACAATCTCACACCATCATCTGTCGTGGTATAAAAAGTATATTCACCTGTTGTAGGAATATATATTTTTCCTTCCCAGCGCACTGAATAATATTGTGGGGTAATCCCACTAATTGGTTCATCCATCCCCCAATCAAAATTCACCTCTGGATCAATTCGCTGCATCGTCTCGCCGCTAAAATTGTCATGGGTAAAATACGTCCCAAGCAACCCATTACCCGGAGGTGTCACATCTTGGAAATTTGCAGTATATGTCGTATTGGTATTTGGGGTTTCAATGGTATGGGTTTGACTCCCCCCATCAGACCAGGAAAGAAATTCATACGTTCTTCCATTAATTGTTTGTGGAGAAACAGCACCAAAGATGCGATCAAAACCAACGACACTTTCAAAAATATCGGGAGTGGTAACTGGTTGTCCATCACGGGTTACTTGTAAACCTGAGGGATTTGTAGCAAGGGTTAGGGTCACTTTATTCGGACGAATTACAATTGCTTTTGTATTTATTTTTCCTTGAGAATCAGTGACGGTTAAACGAATTTCATACCACGTATTTGCTGCCGTTTCCCCTGTTTGAGGGATTTGAAAATCACCACTACTGGTATTAGTAATTGGCCCTAAAAAAGGATGCGTATGGGTGTCGTGATGAAAAACAATTGTCCAACTGTAAGCCGAATCAGGCAGCGTCCCATCTTCAGGATCTGTTGCCGTTCCTGAATAATGAATGGTGTCTCCTGCATTGTAATAGCTATTTTCTGAAGGCGCAGTAATCACCGCAACGGGAGATTGATTCTCGCCAATGGTTGGCGTTGGAGTTGGCGTATTTGTCGGGGTTGGGGAAGAAGACGCAAAAGATATTTTATAAACAGCACCATCCCCAATTGAAAGATAATAAAGGGATCCATCAGGTCCTTCGCGAATATCGACCGGACTTGGCGTATCAATAGCAAAGTCTGTCACGACATTGCCATTTGTGTAGTCTAATTTTTTTATAAAGTTTTTTACATAATCACCAAAGAAATAATAGTTTTTATACTCACTAGGGAATTGATTTCCTGTATAAAAAGAAGCACCAGCAATTGATGCCATCACCGGATGATAGGATTGATAAATCGGATTAACAAAATCAGGATTGTCACAAGTCCCCTCACAGGTCGGCCATCCATAATTTGCGCCTTTTGTCCCAACGTTGATTTCTTCCCATACGTCCTGTCCGACATCATTAATCATCATCGTCCCAAGTGTTGGATGAAAATTAAAGGTGAAAGGATTTCGCAAACCCATCGCCCAAATTTCACCCCGTGCATTTGGCACCCCGACGAATGGATTGTCAGATGGTATTGTGCCATCGGTATTGATGCGAAGAATCTTTCCTGCCAAACTTTCCTTGTTTTGTGACGTTGTATGATCTTGCCCACCATCCCCCGTTGCGATATATAATTTCCCATCATTGCCAAAATGCAGAGCACCCGCATTGTGATTACCAGCATCGGAAGGGATGTCATCCAGTAAAACAACCTCACTCCCTGCTTCTATAACATCGGGATTGGCAGCACTTGCAGTAAAACGACTGACACGATTTTTAATTGGATTAGTAGAGCGAGTGTAATAAACATAGAGATAACGATTCGTTGCAAAAGCTGGATCGAAGGCAACTCCTAAAAGCCCTCGCTCACTAAAATCGTTAACAGCAAGTGTCATGAATGGTGTAGCTAACAAGTTGCCATTTTTAATCACGCGAAGCTTGCCACTTTTTTCAGAAACAAATATTCTCCCATCGGGAGCAAAGGTCATTGTCGTTGGAGAACTTAAACCGTCAGCAACTGTTGTTTGGGTAAATCCAGCAGGTAAAGAAACAGCAGCACTCACGTTATTAGAAGAAGCAAAGAAAAAGAGGGTACCAAGTATCAATAATAAAAATAACTTCGCTTTCATGCTTTTGCTTTCAGGATCTCTTCCATCTTCTCAGTGATTTGTCCAGGATTTACTTCAGATTTAATCAGTGAATACGCTACTCCTTTTCGGGCAAGTTCTTCTCGATCAACATAAATATTGGTGATTATAATAATTGGGATATCAGCATAGAGGGAATCTTTTTTTATTTTATCCAGAATCTCAATGCCACTTTCTTTCGGGAGAAAGACATCAAGCAAAATGATATCGGGTCGTTGCGCTTTGAGTCGGGCAAAACACTCATCCGCTGTCATTGCAACATCCACAAGAAACCCACTGTGGATAAACTCCTCTTGATAAGCATCCCTGATCATTTGATCATCCTCAACAAGAAGCACTCTTTTATTTTTCAAGAACATAGTTTAATAGTACGAAAGATTATGTATGACAAAACTAAGAAGATTGCATGAATTAAGTAAGAACATTTATGAAGAGATATCTACTCCACCAAAAACAACCTCGCCAGTGACAAGAAGGGTATGTTCTGGTTTTTCTATTGGTTGTACTCGTTTATCAAATCCACCGAAGACTTTTGTGACACCGCTTACTTCAACAGCCCACTCTTTTGGTACTCGGACATGTACGCCACAGAGGATAGCAGTAAGTTCAAGGGTCACTGTCTTCTCTTTCATTTTGGCCCGGGTCAGATCAATATCTGCACCTCCCAAAACAGCAACAACTTTTCCTCCCTTAAACGAATGGGAAAGCGCTACTTTCTTTTCGCCTGATAAGACAACACTTTCATTAAGCGTATCAACACTAACGGTATGGTTTTCTCCCGAAGTTTGAGGTGATTTTTCTTTGGAGATGATATTCCATCCCGCCCAAATAAGCAGCACAGGAATCAAAAATCGCAACATATTAACATCAAAGAGGATGCCCAGTCCCACTGCTATTAAAATAAGTCCACTAATCCATCGCCACATCGTTATTTGATTCTAACAAGGAATATCTATTGCTGCAATAGTACTTTGCTATTCGTTAAGAAAACAATTTTTCTGCACCGGCATCAAATAAGAGTTCTAATGTCGGAACATTCGTAACGGAATAACGCACATTTGGATTATTGGGAGTAAACCCAGTAAGATCAAGATGTGTGGCGTGGGCACCATCTTCATCAGTTACTTTTGTAGGGATCAAAGGTGAGATACCAAGTGGTAAATTGCCCAACGGAGGCTCCTGTAAAGGACGCACACCTAATGTTTGTACAACATTTAGCATAACCTGTTTCGTAAGGACATCTTTTAATAGGACAAGTTGTGCCTCTAATTGAGCATTCTGTGTATCGAGTGCTAACAATGGTGCTTTTAGTTTATCCAGCCACCCCTCTTTTCTGAGCAATGAAAGCATCGAGGTAACCCCAAGAGAATTAGTAAACATATCCTCTGGACTCATACCGGAGCGATACAAATCTAAAGGTAGCATTGCTATGTTTTCTTTAAGATATCGTTGAGATATCCCTTCCATGCGATAGGTTACTTCATTCATTATTTGAAAGACAGTAGCAAGCATTGTCTCTGGAGCGAGAGATTGAGGATCCACAGCAAATTGATAACGTTCATCACGGCCAACTGAATAATGAACGGAAGCCCGTGGATTCGATTCACCATTTAAGGATTGAGTATAGAGTTGCGTAAACAAATCAAACGTTTCACCAGCCTTCGCTTTTAAATGATTACAATCGATAATATCTCCATTCTGTGTCACAAAATACCCTTTTCCTTCTGCAGAAAAATTCAGCACAGAATCTTTCGTAGTAGCATAATGAGACAAAGGACTTGCAAGCTTTTTTGCACCTGGCATTTTGGTTGAAGGCAATACCGCACCCCAAGGACGATAGCCTATGTCCAGGAGCGTTTCTACGCCTCGCGCGACATCTTCAATCATCATCCGATCAGGCTTCTTTGATTGCAGTTTTTCCCATGAATCGGTGAGGGTAAGCTTTTTATCATCTGCGTTTCGAACAGTTACCCATTCTTGTAGCGTATGATCGTACAGATATAGTCCACTTTCATAACCCACAGCAACCAATTGATCTTTTTGTTCAATCCCTCTAAAAAGCATGCAGTATTCTTGTTTGCCTTCAATAGGTCCTTCAGCTGAAGTAAGAATTGCCACACCTGTTTCATTGAAATTTCGATCAGTCACTTGTACCTCAGAATGATTTGATTGCAATAAGATGTCTGAAGGGAGTTGTAACCCAAGTGTGTCTTTTTTATTCCAATATGTTGGTACAACGGCGAGGGGTTCTTGCGGAGCGCCACGAGAAACCTTTGGTATATCTGTATCTCGAGGGACCAAAACAGGTATAGGGTTAGGAATAATTGATTCAGGAGAGATTAACTCATCTCCAAGCTCTCCAAGTAATCGAGCAGTCTTTGTGGTTATATTCTGTCTGTTATCAATCCCCTGCTGAAGCACATATGATCCGACTGATGCTGCGGCAAATTTTAAAAATTCTCCACGAGTTGGTCCCGAGACAGCCAGTGGCATAGGTCGTTCTTTCATAGAATGAGTTACCATACCATAAAAGCTGCATCACTTCAAGCTATAGGACTCACAAAACAACTCCCGGGGGTTGCCGAGAGTTGTTGTTTTGAGAAGGGCAAATGTTTATTGCAGATGCTTTCCTCCTCTGATCATCATCCCTTTGTGTCCGTCAAAAAGGACGTTTAGATCAATGCCATTATCTTTAGCCCATTGCGCGAGCTCATCTTTATGAGCTTTCATTTTAGTTTTGCGCTCTTCAGGGGTCGAGGATTCTACTGAATCCATTTCGGCCTCATGACTAGCTTCCATCTCTTTAAATTTGGCCAGAACCTTTGTTTTCTGATCCTCTGTCAATTTTCCATCCTTAACAAGTTGCGTTAATCGCTCCTCAAACTTTTGTTGCATCTGAACATGATGTTCTTGTCTATCTTCTTCGAAGACTTTCTTTACGTCATCTTTGTTCAGATTAAACTTGGTAGCAATTCTTTGCACCAAATTAGTTTGTGGATCGTTCGTATCTTGCGCATATGTCTGTGTTGTGGCCCAAAGACTGGCTCCGACAACGGTGACAACTAAAGCTGGGATCAACAATGTTTTCTTTATCATACTTCTCACCTCCTTTTGAATCTCTTGATTCAAAAGGATCCTGAGGCTCGCAAGCCGAAGGGCCCTTTCAAATTCCTTGATCCAAAATGATTTTATCTGAGTAAACTGAAAGGGAGCTTAATTAGGGGCAGTGGACTTGAGTTGTGGCGCTAAAAGGAGAGAATGAAGGATCATTGAGCGTTACATTTGACACTGTCGAATAAGCATATCGAGCATAATACGTGACGCCATTTTGAAACTGTTGGGTAAACGATTGTGTCGGATTTTGTGTCGCGTTCTGAGCAAGATTCGTAAGTTCTGCTCCCCCATTGGTGATACCAATTTGGAACCAATACGTCTGAGCATTTTGCATATTTCCGAATGCAAGAATTGGAGTCCATGTCTGACTACTACTATTATAATTACCACAACTCCAACTAATAGCTCCTGTCGGCGCAGATAACGAATATCCTGAATTAATCGTAAAGACTTCGTTTGCAGCAGGTGCAGCAATTGACAAAGTTGGTGAATCAGCCATATCAATATCGGTGCCATTACTTTGTCGCTGTTTAAGGATTGCAACCATTTGATATAACTGCCCCGCTTGAGCACCGGTCCATTGCCAGTTCGTGCCATTTTGTGGCGTGATGTTATCTACAGCAACCTGATAATTTTGGGATCCTGATACTCGTTGAAAGATAACGATTCGTGTGTTACTTGGTGCTTGACCATTAAACTGAATCGTTCCAGAAATCGAAGGAGGAACAGGCGTTGGAGCAGGTGTATTCGTTGGGCCTGGCGTATTAGTTGGTGTCGGGGTCGACGTCGGTGTGGCCGTCAAGATTGATGTTACTTGCGTGACAATAAATGTGGGGGTCGGCGTTAATGTTGGAGAAGGTGTCGGAGTAATAGTCGGTATTGCTGTCGGAGTAACTGGAGGTTGGGCAACAGAGTTTACATTAAGTTCTTCATTTGCAGCTGGAGCAACAAGGGTTAACATTGCTGATTCACCAATCAGATTCCCACTCGCATCAAACAATAAGGCTTTTACTTCATACTCTTGTCCAGCGATTGCCGTCGTGTAACTCAGAAACTGCTCATCTTTCGCAGCAATTCCTTTGGTAACATCAGTAAACTTTTGTGTACCAACCTTTCTTCCTTGCAGCGTCAGTGTTGCACCTGGAGGAATATACCCATCAATACCCACTGAACCCGAAATCGTTGCGTTGGCTGGACCTGTCGGGTTAGGAACAGAAACATCCAGAGCAATTGGTTGGTTGATTGCGGGGGCAGTCACAAAGATAGGATCTGAGAGATAGACTACTTTTCCATTTTGGACAATACTTGCTTGAATTTCATAGGACTTGCCTGGCTTTCCGTTGATGAATTGCCACGTATTAAGATCTGTCGGCGTAATATTTTGCTCGAAAGGGACAAATGGCGCCGTGCCTTGTGTTTCCCTCTGTAAAAGTGTGATCGTGCTACCTTGTGGGATAACTCCATTAACATTAAGTACCCCAGTTATCCCTTTAGCCGGAGGGACTGACGACTGTTGATCTTTCTTAGCAAAATATAATCCACCTACCCCAAAGGCAACAATAAGAACGATGAGTACAATGCCTCCAATAATTGCAGCTTTTTTACTTTGGAATAAACCGCCCATAAGACTACGATATTGTTCCCCCACAAGAAAGTCAAGTAGAAGGAAATTATCGAGAGCCTTTAAATCGCATCATCGGGTTTAATTGAATATTTTGTGCCGTAACTGAACCATCTGAATTTTTAGTTCCAAATGCTGCAACTGTTTGCCCTTTCTGCAATTCTGCTTTTGTACCAGTTGCTTCTTTATGAATTTCTGTTTTGTCAGAAATCATGACAATTTTGCTACTTCCATCAGGCAATTTTACTGTAATACTTTTATCATCCTGCGCAATAATTTCACCTAGCACGGGTGCATTATTTCCACTTCCCATTTTCGGTCCTCCTTGCATTACGTTTCCATTTTGACTTCGTCGCATGTTTCCAGGTTGTCCTTGGCTGCCCATCATCACTGGTTTACCCATCTCAGTGTTTGACTGCTTCTTTTCATACTGCATCCCACCATAAAAAGCCGCAGCGCCAACAACAACAGCGACAATAAGTATAGTAATTATATTATTTGTTTTCATTGATCATCACACCCTTTCAATCAGTAAACTGATCAGTTAGTTATAAAAGAAAAATCTTAAAAAGAGCTGAAGATAGATAAGGTTATTGAGAATCCTTGACGTATTTATCAAAGAAGGCAACGGAGCGATCTAATGCGGTGGTGACATTCTGTGAAATATTATGGTCATCACCATCGTAGGTAAATAGTTCAACAGGCTTCCCTGCTTTTTTTAATGCTTCATCGAGTCGTTCACTAAAGAGTACGGGGACTTCGTCATCCTCTGTTCCATGATGAATTTGGATAGGACCAGAGATATCTTTTACATATGATATTGGCGCAATCGAATTCCAAAATACAGGATTTTTATTCCAATCACCGTATTTATTAACTAAGGCTTGTCTTCCTGGACGACGAAACGCCAGCTCACGTTCCGATGGTTGAAACGGTCTTGCTCGATGCCAATTCTCTGCCAAGTCTTTATAATCCGCAACAACTCCCGCCCAGATGACGCCCGCTTTAATGTCTTTTGTTACAACCATCGATCGAAGAGTAACACTTCCCCCCATCGAATGTCCCCACATCCCAAATCTTTTGGGATCAGCAGCTTTATACTTCTTCATTGAGGAAACAGCATTGAGGACATCAATTGTATAGGCTGGTGAATAATATGCTCCTTCAGGATTGCCTTCAGAATTCCCATGTCCTCGGTAATCAGGACGAAAAACAATATACCCATTTCTTGAAAACGCATCGGTGTAAGCGATGTACCGTTCGGTTGTACGATATTCAGCCGGTGGGATATACCCGTGATTAAAGATTATGACCGGCCAGCCAGTTTTTGGTTTATCTCCTTGCGGCACGGTCAGTAATGCGTAAATCTTTAAGCCATCTGATTTATATGACGCAATATAACGATCGTAATTACTTCCTGAAGGAAGTGTTTGTTCAATCACCAAATCGCTTCCAGGATAACGTTGTTGTCGCATGTGTTCGATTGTCAGCGGATGTAATTCCTTCTTTGGACCACCTTGATCGGGATCTTCTTTGGTCAGTGAAGGAATTTTTGCAACTGATGAGAGGGGCTTTTTATTCATAATTAAGAAACCTGCACCAATAGCAACGAGACAGATAACAAGAATCATTATTGTTTTTTTATTCATAACGCAGCGCTTCGATTGGCTGAAGACTGGCTGCCTTTCGAGCCGGATACCAGCCAAATAATATGCCAATCCCCGCGGAGACGACAAAGGCAAGAATGATAGCCATCGGTGAGATAACAAAAGGCAAACTTGCGAATAGTGAAATAACATACGAGACAATAATCCCAACAACAATACCGATTAGTCCGCCAACAAAGGTCAGGATAATTGATTCAATCAGAAATTGCGTAATAATAATATGTTTCTTTGCTCCCAATGCTTTCCTAAGACCGATTTCACGAGTTCTTTCAGTCACTGTTACCAACATAATGTTCATGATCCCGATGCCACCAACAAGCAGAGAAATTGCGGCAACCCCAGCAAGTAACGTCGTGAACGTCCCTGTTGTTTGATTAACCGTATTCAAAATATCTTGCTGCGAAAAGATTGAGAAGTCAGCCTTTTCGGGATCCGTCAGTTTGTGACGAGCAAGCAAGAGGTATCCAACTTGATTTTGGGCATCTGTCATAACCTCCGCACTCTTCGCTTCAACGGCAATGGAACTGACATTGTTTTCTCCAAAAAGTTGCTTTTGCGCAGTACTTAAAGGAACAAAAATAATATCATCTTGATTTTGAAAACCACTCCCGCCTTTTGCTGCTGTCACACCGATAACTCGAAGGGTTTGTCCTGCAATACGGATTGTTTGCCCAATGGGATCTACTCCTTCACCAAATAAATTAGTAACGACGGTCGGACCAATAACGGCAACTTTTGTCATCGCAGTATCATCTCGATCCGTAATAAAACTTCCCGATGCAAGAGAAATATTATGAACGCTGGCATAAGATGACTTTACTCCGATAATTTGGGTGTTAGCATTATTCCGTCCTGCTGTTACCTGTGATCTACTATTGAATTCAGGTGAAACTGTCTTCACTGTGGTTATTTGTGAAGACGAAGCAATCGCATCAGCATCGGCACGAGTTAGACTTGTTCCTTCAGATGCAGCACCTCTCACCGTACCATTTCGTTGCGATCCAGGGATGACCGTTAATAAATTTGCACCAAGCGATTGAATCTGCGATTGGATCGATTGCTGACTTGCTTGCCCCAAAGAAATAAGCGCGATAACGCTGCCAATGCCAATCACAATACCAAGGGCAGCAAGCCCCGTTCGCAATTTGTTAATCGTTAACGTTGCAAGTGCTTCGAGAAATGTTTCACTATATTCCATAAATTTTATTTGATCTTTCTTCGTTTATGAGTCGAACTGTCTTTAATAATCTTCCCATCCTTAATATAAATAATTCTTTTTGCATGCTCGGCAATGTCTGGTTCATGAGTAATCATAATAATAGTATGTCCTTCTTCATTAAGCTTCTGAAAGATCGACATGATTTCCTCCGCTTGTGCAGAAGCAATATTTCCCGTTGGTTCATCGGCCAAAATGATTGCTGGATTCATGACTAGTGCACGAGCAATCGCAACTCGTTGTTGTTGCCCTCCAGAAAGTTGATTTGAGGTATGCTGCAATCGTTCTCCAAGACCAACCATCTCAAGATAATCTTTTGCTTTTTTTAATCGATCCTCTTTCGGAACACCTGCATAACTCATAGGAAGCGCGACATTTTTAATTGCCGTTGTACGAGGGAGTAAGTTATATGCTTGGAAAACAAAACCAATCTTTCTATTACGAATATCCGCCAAGGCATCATCACTTAAATGACCGACATTCTCCCCATCAAGAATATAGTCGCCACTTGTCGGCGTATCAAGCGCACCGAGAATGTGCATGAGCGTTGACTTACCACTTCCTGAAGGCCCCATAATTGCGACATACTCATTCTTTTTGATAGCAAAGGAGACATCGTCAAGAGCAGCGGTTTCAACATCTCCCGTGTGATAAATTTTTGATAGATGCGAAACTTGAATCATACTATTTGGTTTGCCGTATCATTACTGGAGCTCCCCCGCCACCTCCTCGGCCCCCAAAACCACCACTAAAGGGAGAATTACTTTGGCCAGAGGTTGTTTTGGAGGGGCTACCACTTGCTTGACCAGCAATCACCGTATCGCCTTCGTTTAACCCAGAGACAATTTCGATTTGTGTATCATTTGATAACCCTGTTTCGACTGAGACAACCTCTTCTTTGCCATCTCTTAAGATTCGAACGGTTGATGCTTCGTCCTGTGTTTGCACAGCAGCAGTTGGAACCATGACGACATCATCTTTGGTATTAGTAATAATCGATGCAGAGACAGACATATTTGGATAGATTACTTCAGGTGGTGAATCCAAGGTAATTGTCGCTGGATAGGTAGTAACGCCTGAAGTTACCGATCCTGTCGTATCAATACTGGTTATTTTTCCCGTATAGGTTTTCCCATTAAACGCATCAAACGTAATCGTCGCCTTATTCCCAATTTTTACTTTAGGAGCATCAACTTCTGATAAGTTAACGGTAAGACTTGGTGTACCATCAGTCGAAATGGTCGCAATTGTTTGCGATGAGGAACTATCTGAAGAAGAACTCGAATCGCTACTACTCCCGCTTCCTGAACTTGAATCAGCAAGCACACTACCTTCACGTAACGCAATATTGCTTACCTTCCCAGAGATTGGAGAGACAACTGTTGCGGATGATTGTTGATAAGAAAGCAATGCAGATGTGACTTGTGCATTTGCGGCATTAACGGCAGCATCTGCTTCTTTATATTTCTTTTCATTTGCATCAAATGATTTACGAGTTTGGACAAGAGATGAATCAATACTTTGTTTCTCAAGATCAGTATAGGAATTATTCGTTGTCGGGTTTGTGGTATTACTATTTTTATAATTAACACTGTTTTGTGCGTCAAGAACCTTCTGTTGCGTTTCCCACATAGAAGCATCAGCGGCAACTTTATTTTGTTCTGCGGTTTTTTGAGAACTAATCGCACTTAAATAGGTGGCATATGCGGCTGCTTGTGCTTGTTGACCGGATTGATCAAGTTTTACCGTTGCAAGAGCTTGCCCTGCCGTAACGGCATCACCATCGTTAACCAGAATTTCATCAATGACACCCGTTGCTTGTGTTTTGACCGAAGCACTGTTACCGCTACTCACCGTTCCAGATGCACTTACCGATTCGATCAATGTTCCTTTCTCTGCTTTTGCTGTTTGATATTGCGGCTTTTGCGCATTCTGTCCTGAAACAAACGACTGAATGCCCCACAAACCAGCGACAATAGCAATAATCAGAAACACTTTTTTTAGCAACGATGCTTTAACGAACCAATTTTTAACTGCTCCCAATTTTTGCCTTATAGTATTCATGTTGTTAAGTTTACTGTGCAATTCTTAAAACTACCTTAATGCTATGCCACCTTTCTTATCGGAAGACGCAGGGTGAATGTCGTACCTTTATCGACAATGCTCGAGACAGAAATCGTTCCCTTATGGAGTTCAACGATTTGTTGGGCGATTGATAACCCCAGCCCATAGCCTGACGTTTCTTGTTTTGAACGAGATTGACTCGCGCGATAAAACCGATCAAAAATATACGGAAGATCTTTCTTAGCGATTCCTTGTCCTTGATCTGCAACAGTGATGACAACATGATGATCTGTTTGTTTTGCTGTTAACGTCACCTTTTTATTCACTTCGCTATACTTAATCGCGTTATCTAACAGAATGATAAACAACTCCGTCAAACTCTGTTTCTCTCCTATCAAGGTATAATCAGCAATCTTATTATCAAGAGTAATCTGTTTCTTCTTCGCTTGCGGGACAACTTTTTTGAGAGCACTTTCGACAATCGCAAGCAAGGAAACTTTTTCTTTCTTCTTATGGTTATTTGTTTTGTTATGAGCAAGCGTAGTGAGATTATCACTAAGATGCTGCAAGTGAATAACCTCCTCCAGGTTACTTTGAAGAAGCTCGTTGGTTTCTTTTGGAGACAAGTTGGTATTGCGGATTGAAACTTCTAGCTCAGTTCGAAGAGCTGTCAATGGTGTGCGAAGTTCATGAGAAGCATCAGTAACGAATCGATCTTGCTCCTCTACCATCTCTTTAATTGGACGCAGCGTCCGCCCAGCTAAGAAATATCCTGCAACACCTGAGAGCGCCAGAATGCCAAAGTTAATTGAAAAAAACTGCCAAGCCAATCGCTGCTTTGTATCTTCAATTACTTTTGGATCAATAAAAAATGTTGAAACCATCTCACCTTTAGGCATGACAACTTTCCCAACAACGCCGTCTTCCCCTCCTTGCTGCATCATAAGTACCGCCTCTCGGAGATGTTTCTGTCTAATCGACTGCAACTGCTCTATTCTATCTAACTCCACGGTAAGCACTCGGTAAATTACGACACTAAAAGAAACACTGATCAGCATAATTATCAAAAGGTACCAAGCGGTGAGTTTGAGACGTGCGGCGTGAAACATATTATTCCTTACTTATTTTATACCCAAATCCTCGGATTGTGTGGATCAATTTCTTTTTATCCTTAAACCCCTTATCAATTTTGTTACGAAGATGCAGGATATACACTTCCACTGAGTTAGGTAAAACCTCGGCATCATAGCTCCAGACATGATTGATAATCTGTTCTTTCGTGATAATTTGATTCTTGTGACGAACGAGGTATTCCAGTAACGCAAACTCTTTGTTCGACAACCTAATGGATTCACTTCCTCGAGTAACGGCATAAGTAATAGTATCAATCGTAAGATCATCAACGGTTAACTTTGTTCCTGTGGTACTGCGAGGCCTGCGCGCTAGCGCTTTTAAGCGGGCGAGCAGTTCTACAAAAGCAAACGGTTTGACTAAGTAATCATCAGCACCTGAATTAAGTCCTTCAACCCGATCAGCAATTTGTCCTTTTGCGGTAAGCATGAGAATCGGTGTATGAATTTGCTGTTCACGAAGTTTCTTACAAATTTCAAGCCCGTCCATATTCGGAAGCATTAAATCCAGGATAATAACATCGAAGTCTTCAGCAACCGCAAAGTCATACCCTTCTCGCCCATCGTACACAACATCAACTGCATACGATTCCTGCTCAAGCCCTTTCTTAATAGAGTTTGCAATCTTATGCTCGTCCTCAACAAGTAATACTCTCATTGCCTCATTATAACAACAGATCTGAAATCTAGCTGAAAACTTCTCTCCTGTTGTTCAGTATGATATAAACAAGGCATGAAAAAATATGAGTATATCCTCTTTGATTGGGATGGCTGTTTAGCAAAGACGTTAGATATTGTGTTGGAGGCATACAAACAAGTTTTTGCCGAGTATGGGATCTACCCCGATGATAAAACGATTACAACAGAGGTCTTTGGCGATTGGGATGGTCCTACAAAACTTGGTATCAAAGATATTGACGCCTATACAAAGAAGTGGCTTACACTTTTAGATGAAAGATATCCTTCTGTTGAACTCTATGATGGTGCGAAAGAGGTTCTTGTACTATTAAAGAAGCGCAGGAAGAAATTAGCACTCGTAACAAGTGGGAAGCTTGCAACAGTTCAGCCTGCCCTTGAGAATACGGGTCTAAAACCAATGTTTGATCTGATTCTTTCTGAGGAAGACGTAACTAAGCATAAACCAGACCCAGAGATTATTGAAACCGCAATTGCTCGGCTTAAAGGAACTAAAGAGCAAGCAATTATCATCGGCGATTCAAAAAGTGATTTAGGAGCAGCACAAAACGCACAAATTGACTCGCTCTTATATTACCCCGACCATAATAGAAAGTTTTATGATGTGAAAATGTTACAAACATATCATCCAACCTATCAAATAAAGCATCTAAAAGAGCTCCTAGAGGTTATTGTCTAACCCTTCTTATTGACAAGTCAGTTCTGATCTGACTATTATAAAAAGGTCTATATATTTATGAAGATGCCAGAACAAATTTCCACCTCGAAAGTTTTGCTTGTCGCGTCCTTCCTCGTCGCCCTTGTTGTCATCCCAATCGGTGTCATCCAATTGCAACAACAACAAGAGATTCGACAACGAGCTGATGAGATTTCTGTGCAATGGTTAACAAGCCAATCAGCATCTACAAGTTGTCCTGCAGCTGGTAGTGGAGCAGTCATTTCTGTTTCTTTCACCAATACCGAGCCTAACCAATCTTCCATGGCTATGAACGTCACCGCTCTTGATCAGCAAACAAACAAAAGCGTTAATTTAGGCAGTATTTCAGGAGGTCAAACCAAAACAGGGCAAATTCAGACTGGGCAACCAACACTTAACGCCGGTACCGTAAAGTTCAATTTGAGTTGGACTGATGGACATGCGGGAACAGATAGCCGAACCGCCACGTATCAAGCAGTTGCCAATTGCCAACCTCCAACAGCAACGCCTACCGTAACAAAGACACCAACTCCCACTCCTACACCCGTAGGCCCAACTCCTACAGGCCCACAAACACCAACGCCTACCAAAACACCAACGCCAACTCCAACAGTTTGTCCAACGTTGGGCCCTGTACAGAATGTTCATATAGATTGTCCTAATTGTCCATAATAATGCGTGAGAATTTTGAAATTTCCTAAACCATCAAAAAAAGTAACCTTTGTACTTCTACTCCTGACTCTTTTGGTAGGTGTGTCGGTAACGTTGTATGCGCTGCGGCAACAACAAGATCCCAGACAACGTGCAGCTGGAAACGCTTCGCAATCAGCAACTGTGGTGTGTTCACCAGAAGCAACCGGGGCAATTATTGAAGTTAAGTTTACCAACACTGACACAAAAGATGTCGGAGTTATAGTGCTTGATCTGCAAACAAAAAACTCCGTCGATCTTGGTATCCTAAAACCAGGCCAAACAAAGACAGGAAAGATTCTTACTCAAAAAGACACCCTGAAGAAAAGCTCCGTACTCTTTACCATTGCATCAATAGAAGGCACACCCAAACTCGAATCAGCTTCTGCCGAGTATGCAGCCTTTAGTGGATGCATTACAACACCACCTGTTTGTAAAGCAGATGAAGGACTCTGCAAATGGGATCTACTCAATGGCGCGTCGTCTTATGACGTCACCGTAAAAGATACTGATTCGGGTGATGTAATCAAATCAGAGACCTTACCACATCCAGCATCACAAAGCGCTTTCACAATGCTTCCTGGCAGAACATATCAGTGTTCCGTTAGTGCGAATAATGCGTGCGGTAAAAGTTTAGGTGGCAAAAGTGAACCAAAGAGCTGCCCTTTCCCAACACCTACCGTCCCTGTGTGTCCAAGTGGACCAACGAAGTATGAAATTTGCAAATGGGATCATCTTGATGGAGCAAAAAGTTATAAAGTAATAATCAAGGATGTCGGCACCGGTGATACAATCAAATCAGATACCGTCAATGAGCCTAATAATCAATTCCTCTTCCCAAGTGAGGAAGGAAAAACGTACCAATGCTCAGTTACCCCTATTAATTCTTGCTCTGAGGGACCAGAAGTAAAAAGTCCAGAGAAATCATGCTCTGTCCCAACACCAACTATTTCAATAACTGAATCCCCAACACCAACGGCTTCACCAAGTGCTTCTCCTACACCAACTGAAACACCTACGCCAACCCAAACACCTACCCCTACACCAACCAAAGTGCCAACTCCTACGCCAACACGGATTCCTACTCCTACAAATACACCAACTCCTACACCAACGAGGATTCCTACTCCTACGCCAACCAGTACACCATCACCAACACAGGTGCCTCCTCCACCTCCACAAAACCCACCACAGCAGCAACAACCTCCTGTTGCACAACAACAGCAACAGACACAACAGTCAGCGCCTGTGGCACAGCCAACAGTAGCACCAACGGGAGATGTAAATACAACAGTCATATTCAGTATCGCTGCAGCAGTCGTCACAATAATCGGAGCAGCACTCTTCTTCGTCTTCTAAAGAAATTTAAAGTTCAGCGTTTATCACTTTTATTTGTCATGCCGAACTTGTTTCGGAACCTTCTCCGGTTGGACTGAGATCCTGAAACAAGTTCAGCCCTTACAGGATCTTCGAGATGACAAGAAAGGGGCTTTGTAAATACTTACTCGAAGTTTATTGGAAGATCTTCAATAGGAGTCTTAATACGGAAGTGCCAGTTTGGATCATTCGTTTCTGTTTCGGTTCCTGGAATATTAATTCTGTCTGTCGTCAGTAACCAATCTTGTATCGGAAGAATTACCATATATGCTGGAGAATTGAGAATTGCTGTACGAATGGTTATTGCAAACTCTTTATCATCGCTCGAATACGGCATCTTTGCGAGTGTTGCTAACTCTTTTTTTTCTTCTCGAGAAATACTTTGCAAATACGCAAGCAATGTCTCGGTATCATGAGTGGTGGTATAAGCAACACAATTTTTGGGATACAGCGCTGCATTTGCATAGATGGCATGATTGATGCCAAAACGAAAGATCTTTACGCCAGGAAGATCCAGATCTATCAATGTTTCTCGCAATATCTCCGTTCTTTGCCCACTGTTTTCGACAAATAGCCATCCCCCTTCTTTCCTTCCGAAATCAATGATCTCTTTTAATATTCGTACCCCAGGAGCATCCTCATAATGATCATTCTTCTCATCTTGGAGATCCAAGACACCATAATTAAAGAAAGCTTTTACATGATCAAAACGAATATGGGTAAACAAATGGACCTGATAACGAATTCTCATTTTCCAAAATGCTATTACTTTTTTTTCATGTTTCCAGTTATACAAGGGATGCCCCCAAACTTGCCTTCCAAAGAATGAGTTGGGTATACCAGAAACATATCGGAGTTTAGTATCTTCTTCAATTTGAAAAATTTCTTGGTGCATCCATACAAGCGGACTTTGAAGAGACGGATAAAAAGGCAAATCACCAACGAGCACAATTCCTAAGTTATCTGCTTTTTGCCTAAGTTCTGCATATGCTTGATGTAATTGCCATTGTACGAGGATATGATAATTAACTTCTTCTTTGAGCTTTTTTGTCCACTCGCTCATCGCAGCCGGTTTGCGGACTCGGATCGACTCTTCCCACATAAGCCAATTGTCGGTACCAAAGTGATCCCGTAATGCACAAAATAAGGCATAATCTTGTATCCAATCTTTATAGGTCTGCATAAATTGTTTTTTTTGCGCTGCTGTCGGTTCCATATTCATATACTCGACTGGCAAATATTTTGGGTCAAGACCAATGCTATAACTTTTGTACGGAGAAGGAATATGTTTCGTGGAAGAACCAGGTTCAAGTTGCGTTTCATTTAACGGCAATACTTGCCACGCATTTTGTCCGGTCTTTTTGAGCCAATCAAGAAATACCAATCCTGAAGCAAACGTTCCTGCATCGTTTTTTGCTTGTGCTGAACTATGAAGCGCATCCAGCGGTACGAATGTCCCAATGATTTTGTTTGCGTTTTTCATGTTAATCGACTACATAAATATCCTGATACCCACTTGTCTTAATATATTTTGCTTGCCCCTTCACAATTTTTTCAAGCGGCTTACAAGCAAAACAGCCATTCTGCCGACAGACAAAGACTCTCTCAGCGCGAAGTCGTTTCATTTGCAAAGCAATATCCATAATGCGCGCATATGATTCTTCATAGTCTGGTAATGGTTTCTCGGCAGGTTTGTCACTGCGTTCTAAATACCAATAGCTTATTTTTTTTATTGCACGCTTTTGGCAATTTTTGACGAGCAGTGCATAAATCGGCAATTGTAATGAGTCAGCTTTTTCATCATGCACTCCTGTCTTAAAATCAATAATATGCACACTATTGTCTTCAGGAAAATATTCAAGCCAGTCAACTTTGCCACAAAGTAAAATATTATCTTCAACTGAAATCATATATCGAGGTGGAAGCGTATCAGGAGAATGAAGTTTGACTGCCTTTTGCAGTAATGGACCAGGATTATCAATCACTTGTTGGAGCATCACAATACCACGTGCCTTGTAGACCATTTCTTCCATTGCATCTTTAAAGCCACCAAGTTCTCCTGTTACTCGTTTCCAAGCTTCTTCGTATCTATCGAGTAAGGGTTTTTTAAATCGATCTTCGACCGGAAGTGATGAGATTTCGTCTAAGACGTCGTGCACAGTGTTACCAAGTGCTAATGCTGGGTTAATAATATTAATTTTCTTTCTGGTAATAGGGTCTTTATAGATATTACGCAAGAAATAAGCTCTTGGACAAGTCAAAAAATCTCTCATCGAAGTATGAGAAACCCAAAGAGGAAATGTCTGACTCTGCACCATTACTCTTATTATACAACATAAAAGTTAAGCTTATTTACGCTCAACGGTAATGGAACATTCTGTGACGAGCGCAGCGATTGCTCCAACTGCTGCCAAAGCAGGTGCAAGTACTGCACCAACCAGACCAACCGTCAAAGGAATTTCTACAAAAACTTTTCCTTCTTTGTTCTTTATGATAATTCGTCGAACGTTTCCTTCGTTTACCAACTCTTTTGTTTTTTTCAAAAGATCTTCACCTTTTACGACAAAAGTTTCTGTCTTTTTTTCTGATGTCTTTTTTTGTTTTGTTGTTGTCATATGATTCACCTCCTTTCTCCCTAGTTATACTAAATTTAGCTATAATAAGCAAAGTATGAAGAAATTCCTAACAACCATGTGTGTCCTGCTTATCTGTTTGCTTATTTTGTTTAATTTTGTTCGTCCTATTACCGCAATCAATGAGGATTTAGGACGACATATACTCCTGGGAAAGATTATCGCTGAGACACATACGGTGCCACAAACAAACATGCTTTCGTACACTAATCCTACTTATCCATTCATCAACTCACACTGGCTTTCTGAAGTTATTTTTTATCTTATCTATCAATCGAGCGGCTTTGTCGGATTACTTATTTTTACGACGTGGATAACAATTGCAACACTTGCTCTCATCGGCACATTTATTTATAAGCGATATGGCGTCGTCCCAATAATCATTACAGCGTGTCTTTATCTTCCCTTGTTATTTGAAAGAACTGATATTCGACCTGAATTATTTAGTTACTTCTTCGTAGCAATTTTTGTCACGATGCTTTATGACTATCGAAAGCATTTTACGAAAAAGATATTGTTATTAATCCCTTTGCAAATACTGTGGGTAAATCTTCATATCTATTTTTTTGTAGGACTACTTCTGCTCGTTCTATTTCTCATTGATCAATGCTTCATCAATAAATTTCGTTTGACGAAAGCAGTTACATTGTTGGGGTTTGTTTTCCTGGGGTCATGTTTAGCGACAACGCTCAATCCAAATGGGATTCAAGGAGCACTCTTCCCGATCACTGTCTTTCACAATTATTCCTTCCCTATTGCTGAAAATCAAAACATCCTCACCCTTATCACTGTCTATCGACAACCAAGTTTTATCTTTTTTCTTACCTCGGTATTCTTTCTCTTTCTCATGCGTTTTATTACTCGACGGCAAAGCGCACTCATTGATTGGCTCCTTGCAATCACTTTTACGAGTCTCACCTGTTTCGCTTTTAGAAACGTGTCTCTTTTTTTCTATGCAACACTGATTCCTTTTACCGCAGCATTATCACTCCTCCTTCCTCAAATAGTACAAGTACTTAAACAACTTGTAGGGAAAAAGTATACCGTGATTCTTACTAACTATGTACTGTTTATTCTTTGCTTAGTGATCTTGTCTCAACTCGCAAAAACGATTCCACAAAAAGGTTTTGGTTTTGGGGTTGATGAACGGGGAAATAGTGCTGCGACATTCTTGCTTAAAAATAAACTTCAAGAGCCACTCTACAATAATTTCGATGTAGGCAGCTATCTCTCCTATCGTATCTATCCCCGACAAGTATTTGTTGATGGAAGACCAGAAGCATATCCCAAAACGTTCTTTGAAAAAACCTATCTTCCGATGCAAAAAGATCCCAAGATTTTTAAAGAAGTCGCTAAGCAGTATCAATTCAAAACTCTTTTTATCTCTCATTGGGACCAGACTCCTTGGAAAAATAAACTACTAATCAATCTGTTATATGATCAACATTATGCTCTTGTTTATCTTGATGATTATGCACTGATTATTGTTAAAAAAACAAATACTAATAAAGATTTCGTAACCAGGTATGCAATAACAGCAGAGACGTTTACCATTCCAAAAGATACAAACAAAGATGCTCTCGTACGATATCTCTTTTTCTTTGAAAAAGTTGGTTGGGAGAAACAGAAACAAATTGTTTCTAAACAACTGGAGAAAATTGATCCTGCAAATCGGACACGTAATCGCTATCAAAACGCCTTACAAAAACACTAATTATCTGCGATTAGTGGAGACATGCATCATCAGCCCAGAGTCCTTTTTTCGCGTTTTGCGCTTGTTGTTCTGCTTCTTTGTATTGCTGTTGATATTTATAAGGAATCTCATACGTATACTCATTGGCATACCCTTGTGTAATGAGTAATTGTCCTACATTAATATTTTCCTCAGGTAACCACACATGTCGCAAGAGGCGGCTGTACTTGTCACGATTAGATTGCGTTGGATCCGATTCCAGCAGCACTGTGTGTTCGGAAAGTATTTTTTTGGCAAATGCCGATGCTTCTTTTCCAAAGCACTGCACACCACGACGTGGATCAACTGTCTCTGGTGTATTTATCCCAATAATTCTTACCTTCTCTTTCTTGCCAGCAATGAGAACTGTTAGGGTGTCACCATCGACAACTTTTACTACTTTGGCTTCTTGTTTGTCGGTAGTAAGGCCTTGAACTGCTGTTTGTGGAGATGGTGTCATCGAGGGCACAAGTGTTTTTATATCGGAGCCCGTCAGGAGTTGGTAAGCGACAACGAGCAGTAAAGCAAGTACAGACGAAAGAACTTTTTTTCTTCGGAGCAGTTTTCCCATGTTGTTATTTCAACGATTTAAGTTTGTCATGCAATCGATCTTCTAAATCAATAAGCGGTGTGAGAGAAACATGTGCTGATTCTTTTTCGCCTTCATAATAATCAAAAGGATTGTCTAAATCCTTAATCAAAGCAATCATGTACATCATCAAAAATGCAGCGATACCAACAAAGAAAATAGATTCATAGAAAGGATCAATTTTGGCAATAATAAATCCTATGATTAACAGTGCAGTCGTCAATTCAGCAATTGCGTATCCCACAGCGACAAATGACGTCTCCCGAATTGTATGAATACGAATAAGAAAACGACGAATACTATTTTGCTCTTGCTTGAGTCGTACAATGAAATTGGGTTGGGTGATTGATTCAAAAGCGAGATAAAAGTCATTAAGCCCGGTCACCTTTTGGAGTAAGTCATTTGTTTTTACCTTCTTATGTAGCCAACCTTGAATCATCGTGTTGAGTTCTGCAACATAGTGTAAACAGGCTTTTGCTTCTTTTGCTTTTTTGTGTTTGTAGGTAATAGCGCATTCATCAGCAATTGTTTCCATACTTGCTGCCAATTCTCCCGGAATTCTTTCACTTTCTTTATAATCAGATAACGTGCCAGCAAGCAAAAAACCAAGTAAGAAAACATTGGCTGAGATGATACTGGTAAAGAGCGAATTAACACTGATATACTCCCATCCCATACTATGGAACAATAATTTTGTGAGCAGCACACCAACAACTAAGGGGAATATTTTCATCACTAATGACCATTTATGGGGAATCAAATTCTTCATAATTTCTCTATCGGAGAAGCTCTATTATGCCGTATAATAGGTAAATAATCAATTATGAACCAAGCAATCGTACAAACACCTGAACAATTTCTCACCGACTTTATAGCCCAAGCAGAGAAAGCAACAAAGCGCATTTACCTACAATCAATGCTGTTTGAACGAGGGAGATTTCTTGAGACACTTGAACCTATTCTCATCAAAAAAGCAAAAGATGGAATTGATGTGCAAGTCACTATTGATTGGGTATTTAATCGATATGTCGAAGATAAAACAATTTTATTCCCAGAAATTAAGAACGCAGACAGAAAATATAATGAAGAAGTTCATCAAGAAACAAAAGCTATTATAAAACGATGGGAAGAAGCTGGCATCACATTTACCATTACCAACAAACCGTCTCTCCTCACGTCAGTCCTCCCAATCCTCGGCCGTAATCATATCAAAATCTATCTTATCGATGATGCCTATGCTTGGATTGGCGGCATCAACCTTTTTGACACAGCACTTTCAATGATTGATTTTATTGTAAGGATGACAGATCCAGCGATGATTGCAGCGATTGCTGAACAATATTTCTCGGTAAATGAAAAACGCCCAAACAAAAATTATCGAGTAGCATTCCCTCCGCATTACGAATTCCTCATCGATGCAGGAAAGAAGAAAGATTCATTAATTTATGACGAGGCAATCAGCTTAATACAGCACGCAAAGACAAGTATCATATTTATGTCTCAATTTCTTCCTGACGGGAAATTATTGTACGCCTTGTCGCTCGCTGGTAAACGTGGGGTTAAGATTGCCATAATCACGAGTGATGAAAACAATAAATCATTGATAAGTTTTCCTTATAAAGTCCCCTATCAACTGTTAAAAAAACGAGTGAACACAATTCCCAACTGCGACTTGCTTCATCGGGAGAAACGAGTTCATGCCAAGCTTCTTGTAATTGATGACGAAAAAGCGATATTCGGTTCACATAATTTCACGTCCATCGGTGTGCTTCTTGGGACAGAAGAAATTGCTATTTGTACAACAGATAAACCATTGGTAGAAACGTTAGTCAAATTCAGTAGTACCCCATGACGAGAAAGAAGACAAGTAAGATCGCATTAAAAAGCGCGATATACGTACTTGTTCTGACCAGATGTCGTATTTTTTCAGGAGGATTGAGCCCAATATTTTTGTTTGCTCGAAATGTATGAGTCAGATAGAGCCAGTTGTAGACAATTAACAAGAGCATACAGAGAAAGTAGAGGATGAAAAATGTCAGTTTAATGACGCTGGTGATCATTTCGATATTCAACGAGATCATGTTTGTGCTCCTTTCTGATATCCCCGAAACCAGATCGGTTGCATTCGCATCATTTCGGTATGACGATCGATCAATTGTTTCGTCAAGAAGCGTCCTAAAGAATGTCCTTCTTTGACATCTCGAAAGACAAACTCTTCTTGCTTCGTTGGCCGATCAAAGGTGACGACCACATCGCCTATCCCAAGAATTTCGCCAAAGAATCCTTGAGTCCGAAGGTCAACCTCCGTACAGTTCACATGATCAAGGAGTACATCATTCATGAGTCGTGAAGAAAGTGGATTATATGAAATTTCAAGAATTTTTTTGGTTGTGAGGATATACATGTGGAAATACCAGTCGATGATATTTTTTGTGATTAAGCTGAGTGCAAGGCTGATGAGCAGAAGTGTGGTAACGATAAACAGTGGGAAGGAGTGAACTAAAGTGGTAAAGAAAAAGAAAGAACCAATAACGAATATTGTCGTAACAAGGCTAGTAAGCGCGATAGGAAATAGTACTACAAACGGATGTTTGCGCTTCACCAGAAGCAAGCGTTCCCCCTCTATTGTAAGAAAGGTATCCCAGACTCCTTTGGTGATCATATCGTCTTCCACAGTTAGTCACCTCCCCTCTCATTATGTATTTCATTGTATATTGTTTGTCTTTCATGGTTGCTTTCTCCTTGTGTCATTCTCCTAAAAATCAATAATAAACAGATGAAGAATGTGTAAGAATTTATTAAGAAGAAAAAATTTTGTATACTTATTCTTGTGTCACACCGCAATATCCTTTTTATAACGACAATCATTGCCTTAGTGTATTATTGTTGGGGAATTAATTCGTGGCAATTTGCAGCAGTCGGAGATGATCTGCCGTTTTTTACTTTTGCCAAAAGCATCCAAGCCGCACATTTCATTCTCAACCCCTTTAGCTTTCATGGGATCTATGATCAAAATTCTATTCTCAGTAGCATGTACCAAGCACTGTTTTTAAACATATTTGGCGCAACTAATTTTGCGTGGAGATTTTCAAATATCATTCTTATTGTCCCCATCAGTATCTGTTTTTATCTCTGGCTTAAAAAGCTCTTTGATCCTCAGGTCGCGCTGTTTAGTACGATTATCTTGCAATGTTCTTTTTATCTGGCAAACTTTTTCAAAATTGGTAAGAATATGCCACAAGCCTTAGCACTTTTTGTCGCATGTTTATGGGCGGCATCAGCATGCGCAGACAAACCCTCCAAAAAGAACTTTCTTATCCTCGGGATTCTCTTGGGTATTTCGTTTTATATTTATATTGGGCCGATTTTCCCTTTGATTGTTTGGCCGTGTTTGTTGCCCCTTATCAAGCAATACAAACAAAAAAAATTACTCCTCCCCATCCTTTTACTTATTGGAACCTATTTCCTCCTACTCTTACCAGCGTTCTTCCAACTCTCAAGTTTGACTGGACCTGCGGGGAAAACATTTCTCCATCGAGAATATCACGGGCTTGTACCAATCTTTTTTAATATCCTTCGCAACATTTTTCTCTTTTACCACAACTATGATTATATTTATAACCACTTTGTCGCTGGTCCTTATCTTGATATTGCCTCTCGAATGCTGGCATTTATCGGTAGTATGATCGCCATTTATTACATCACAAGACGCAGCTATCTCATCTTGATTGCTACCTATCTCATGACGTGCATTGTCCTTGCGATCACCTCTCCTTATAGTTACACGCCAACAACGAGAGGATTATTTTTCCTGCCGTTTGGCGCGGCTTTGGCAGGAATCGCGCTTGCTCAGCTTAATAAAAAAATACTTCTGCCCCTTACTGTCACTATTCTCTGCTTTATCTTTTTAGGAAATATTTATCTCAGCCAGATTGGTGTTTTTATACAAACCGGTCACTCCAGCACGACACTGATTACCAAAACATTACAAGAGTCACAACAAACGAAGAGAAACAATCCACATGTCCTGGTACTCAGTGATAAGAGTAGATATAACCCGCAGCTCGTTAAGATTACTCGCAGTATCTATCATTTAGAAACCATTCCTTTCATTGCCGTAAAAGCAAGTAAGCTACAGTGCGAGCACCTGGTTCATACCCAAGTTATTCTTTTGGCATCCGACGTTGACGCGCTCTCAGCCGTCTATCAACAAAATTGCCCGGACTTTAATCCCTTAAACGTACAGATACTTACCCCATCAAAAGGACTTCAAGACCTATAAATCCTTGACAGAAGAGTCTATCTTTGAAATCATAAAGATGATGAAGAAAATAAAAGCAAAACATAAAATCATTCTGGTAACTGCTGTCGCTCTTGCTTTCTCTTTTGTCTTGCTCATGATAGCTGGCAAAAGTAGAAACGATATCCGCCAACTTGCCCAAGTCCCAAACCCGCAATGCCTTGGAGGGATCTGTCCAACAAGTACGATAGCTCCCGATCAAAACGGACAGCAACCTTGCCCGGAGCAAAATGGGCAGCAGCCAGATCAAGGACAAATGAATGTCTACAATGACCAACGGGTACAAAACCCTCCAGGCGGCGGGCAACAACCCGACCAGAATGGACAGCAACCTGATCAAAATGGGCAACAACCATGTCCTGATCAGAATGGGCAACAACCTGACCAAAATGGACAGCAACCTTGTCCTGATCAGAACGGACAACAACCGAACCAAGGACAAATGAGTGTCTATCATGATCGAGGAAACGGCAATCAACAACCAGATCAGAACGGAGGACAACCTTGCCCTGATCAGAATGGGCAACAACCTGACCAGAATGGACAGCAACCTTGCCCGGAGCAACAGCCCAATCAAGGACAAATGAATGTCTATAATAACCAACGGGTACAAAATCCTCCAGGCGGCGGTCAGCAACCTGATCAAAACGGACAACAACCTTGCCCCGAGCAAAATGGGCAGCAGCCAGATCAAAACGGAGGACAACCTGATAATCAGAACCCAGGTGAAGCAAGCGATGGAGCGCAACCTGATCAGAATGGGCAACAACCTGACCAAAATGACCAACAACCCGATCAGAACGGACAACCGGATCAAAACGGACAGCCTGACACAAACGGCGGCGACCAAGAATTCAAAGGTCTTGTCACAAGATTAATTGAGCTGATCCAGCAATTAATAGATCTTCTCGGTGGTAAAAAATGAAAAGGCATAAAAAAGTAAAGATGAAAGCATCCCCTCGTTCTCAAAAATTATCGAACAATAAGAAGAAAACAGTTCTGGCGACGATTATCTTTTTATTCTTCTCGGTGATCTTGCTCATTGCCGTCATTCAAGACCATAATGATATTCGACAACGAGCAGCAAATATCCCCAATCAAAAAATTGCTGCCGACACTTGCCAACCAACTGGTTCATGTAAACCTGCTAATACCTGCTTATCGAATGAAACGAACCTTGGACAAAAAGATTGTAGCGCAGATGGAAGTCTGACCTGCTGCCAAATTAATAATGCGGGAGTACCAACAGTCCCACCATCAGGAGACACCGACGGCTCAACCTGTAAAAGTAAAGGGGGCTACTGCCAACAAAAAGGGTTTTGTGAAGGTGGCACAGGAGGAAAACAAGAAGATTGTAGCAACGATAACAGTAACTGGTGCTGTTATGGACCACAGAATAACGTACCAACGCTTCCCGGATTTAATCCCACAGCAGCACCGATCCCTTCAGATTTAGTTCCAAGTCCAAACTGTCTTGGCTCATGCCCAGACCCGACGAGCGCACCAGGAACAGAACCAACCGAAGATCCAAGTGTCACAACACCTCCTTCCAATGAAGAACCAACCGTGACAGAAGCACCAGACAATGGAGAACCAACGGTTGCGCCAACAGAAGGCGCTGACGGAGGAAACGGTGGGAACCCCGGCAATAATGATCGCAAAGGTCTTTTCTTAAGCTTCTTAGATTTACTGATCAAACTGCTCGATTTGATACTCCAATTCTTAGGTGGGAAAAGTTAGGGAAAATTTTACTAGAAAATCTTTTGTCGATCTGGTACACTGATTATTATTGCCCAAATGAAGTACATCAAAAACTACGACGCACTCGCAACCAATGACAATCGAAAAGTTGTCTTGGATCTTATCGAAACTGCTTTTGCCGCAGTAAGTCCAGAAGAGGTTTTTAAAAACGGATTCTCTTTTGAAAATAAAATTCTCAAAATCCAAGACCAAACATTTGATCTTAATAATTTTGACAGACTTTTCATCGTCGGCTTTGGCAAAGGTTCAGCAGGCAATTGTAAAATGCTTGAGGACAAATTGGGCGATGTCATAACCGATGGCTGGGTCAATGATGTCGTTGAAGCAAAGTTTACCAAACTACACGGCACACTTGGGACACATCCCCTTCCTTCACAGGCAAATTTTGATTTTACAAAAACAGTCATTGAAAAACTTACCGGCTTAACCGAACGAGATCTCGTACTGATCGTTACTTGCGGCGGCGGTTCAGTGCTTTTTGAAGCACCACACACGTTTGATCTGAACCAAATGATTGCTGTCAATAAAGCCCTGCTCAAATGTGGCGCAACGATTTCTGAAATGAATGCTGTACGCAAACATCTCTCCAAAGTAAAAGGTGGCGGTTTGGCAAAAATTCTTTATCCCGCAACTGTCGTCAACCTTATCTATTCAGATGTCCCTGGCAATGATCTTTCAGTTATCGCATCAGCTCCGCTTGTTAAAGATCCAACAACGATCGATGAGGCAACAGGGATTTATGAGAAATACAATCTGAAAGAATATGATGTGCTTTCTCCAAGTGACTTTGTCGAAACACCAAAAGAAGATCACTACTTTGAGAAAGTACACAATCTACTCATGCTGAGTAATCTAACCGCAATTAATGCTATGGAGAAAAAAGCGCGAGAACTTGGATTCTCTCCATTTGTGAAAACTGATCGTTTGCAAGGAGAAGCAAAAACCATGGGAGAACAATTAATCAAAGAAACACCAGCCGGACAAATTCTTCTAGCAGGTGGAGAGACAACAACGAAAGTCACCGGCCGAGGGCTTGGCGGACGAAATCAAGCATTGGTACTTAATGCAGTCGAACATATTACCGATGAAAATACCGTAATCGCAACGTTTGGAACTGATGGTTGGGATTTCTATTGGTTCGCTGGCGCGATCGCTGACCATGAAACCAAGAAAAAAATTGAAGAGCAACACGTTGACGTTCAAGCTTACTTAGCAGACGATAATAGCTACGGCTTTTGGGAACGAGTCGGTGGAGGAATAGATACCGGCAAACAAGAATCAAACGTTTCTGATTTATATATTGTATTCAAAAAATGACAGGTGATCTCTACGAAGACAAATTAAAAGAGCTGCAACATAAAGCAAATGAAGCACGAGAATTGCTCATTCCGATGCTGGTTGAAGCAGGTTCAGGACACACCGCCGGGCCGCTCGGAATGGCTGATATCTTTACGGCATTTTATTTTCATATCCTCAACCAAGATCCAAAGAATCCTGATTGGGCGGACCGAGACAGACTTATTTTGTCAAATGGCCATATCTGTCCCATTCGCTATGTCTCAATGGCGCAAGCTGGATACTTCCCTATCGAAGAATTAAAAACCCTTCGCAAACTCAACTCCCGACTCCAAGGACATCCACACAGAACAATACTTCCCGGTGTTGAAACAACTTCCGGTCCTTTAGGTGAAGGCATTTCCCAAGGCATTGGGATTGCGCTTGCGGCACGACTTGATAAAAAAAAGTATTACACGTATGTCGTCTCTTCGGATGGTGAACATGAGGAAGGCAATACATGGGAAGCAATTATGTATGCGGGCAAAATGAAACTCAATAATCTCACCGTCGTCGTCGATCGCAATAATATTCAGATTGATGGATTCACCGAAGACGTCATGCCACTTGAACCCTTCCGAGCAAAGTATGAAGCGTTTAACTGGGATGTGCTCGAAGTCGATGGTCACAACATCCGCGCCTTTGTTGATGCAATCAATGAAGCACATGCTATTTATGAAAAACCAACGGTCATTATCGCCCACACCATTCCTGGCAAAGGTGTTGATTTTATGGAGAAAGATTTCAGATGGCATGGCATGCCACCAGACTTGCAGGATGTTTCTGGAGCACCACCAAAAGGACAACAAGCAAATGAAGCATTAAAACGACTTCGAACGTTAGACGGAAAAATCACGAGCGAACACGAAGCTTAATCATATGTTAAATCCAGACTTAAAATTAAATACTAAACTTTTTGACAAAGATGTCGAAGTCAAACCAACCCGTGCTGGATATGGACAAGGCCTCTTGCATTTGGGAGAGACCAATCCAAACGTCGTTGCGCTGTGCGCTGATCTGACCGAATCAACCCACAACCATCTCTTTGCAGAGAAATTCCCTGAAAGATATTTTGAAATGGGCGTCGCTGAACAAAATATGGCAGCAGTCGCGGCCGGGCTTGGAGTCTCAGGAAAAATTGCCTTTATCTCTTCATATGCCACATTCTCTCCTGGCAAGAATTGGGAAACACTTCGAACAACATGTGTCTATAACCAAGCAAATGTAAAAATCGCTGGCCATCATGCCGGCATTATGACTGGACCGGACGGCGCGACTCACCAAGCAACAGAAGATATTGCAATCACCCGCTGCTGGCCGGACATTCATATCTATGTCCCTTGTGACGCAGTTGAAGCGAAAAAGGCTACCATCGCATCCGCCGAGACAGCACTTCCTGTGTATCTCAGATTTACTCGAGACAAGACACCGGTAATCACGACAGAAGAAACTCCTTTTGAAGTCAGCAAACTGCAAGATTTCTGGACCAATGAAAATCCACAAGCAACTATCTTTGCCATGGGATACATGACGTACTATGCACTGCTTGCTGCCAAAGAGTTAGAAGAAGAAGGAATTCAGACACTTGTCGTTAATGCTTCAACAATTAAACCGCTTGATGAAGAAGGTGTCGCCCAGTTTACTGCCAAGTCACAAGCTGTTGTTACCGTTGAAGATCATCAAGTCATGGGTGGACTAGGTGGCGCAATTGCAGAGTTCCTTGCAAAGACCACCCCACTTCCGATAGAATTTATAGGGTTGCAGAATACGTTTGCCGAAGCAGGTTCTCCAAAAGAACTGCTTGAGAAATACGGTATGGACGTGACCAGCATTAAAGAAGCCGTAAAGAAAGTAATAGCGAGGAAAAAATAATGGATCAACAACTGCTCGACGAATTAAAACAAAGTATTAAAGGAGAAGTCGCGACTGACGACGAAACGATTCGTGTTCATAGCATGGACAAAAGTATCTTTGCCGTCAAACCACAAGTCGTGGTCTTCCCGAAAGACGATGAAGATGTCCAAAACTTGGTCAAATTTGTCGCAGGTCACAAGAAAGATCATCCAGACATGCATATCACCCCTCGTGCTGCTGGCACAGATATGAGTGGCGGCGATCTTAATACCTCCATTATTGTTTCTTTCATCAAATACTTTAATCATCCACCAACAATTCAAGATCAAACAGCAACCGTCGAACCAGGCGTCTACTATCGCGATTTTGAGAAAGAAACGCTCAAGCAAAATCTACTCTATCCTCCCTACCCTTCTTCTCGTGAGCTTTGTGCCATGGGAGGCATTTTAAATAACAATGCAGGTGGAGAAAAATCTCTCGCATATGGAAAAGCTGAAGATTATTTGATCGAATCACAAATGGTCCTCGCTGATGGCAATGAATACACCATTAGGCCACTTAATGAAGAACAACTACAAGCCAAAATGAGTCAGCAGAACTTTGAGGGAGAGATTTATAAAAAGATGTATGCATTGCTTAACGACAACTATGATGTGATCAAAGCAGCCAAACCTGATGTCTCAAAAAATTCAGCTGGATATTATTTATGGAATGTCTATGATCGAGAGACAAAAACGTTTGATTTGAACAAACTTATTGTCGGCGCCCAAGGGACACTTGGCGTGATGACTCGAGGAACGGTCAAACTTGTACCTGTTAAGAAACATGCTGAGATGCTGATTGTCTATGTCAAAGATCTTTCTCATCTTGCAGAAATTGTTAATGTGATTCTGCCTTTTAAACCTGAAAGTTTGGAAACATACGATGACTACACACTCGAACTCGCATTGAAATATGTCACAGGGTTTGGGAAAAAGTTGGGAACAAATCCGTTAGGGACGATTATGCGTTTTCTCCCTGAGTTCCAAATGAAGTTTATGGGCGGCCTTCCAAAGCTTACGATTCAAGCAGAGTTTACCGCTGATGAATATGAAGAGATCGCTGAGAAGATCAAACAACTTGAAGAGAAACTGAAGCCATACAATCTGACGATGAAATGGGCACCAACTGAAAAGGCTGAACTCAAATACTGGCTCATCCGCCGAGATAGCTTTGCACTTCTTTCAACTCGATTGAAAGACAAGTATTCATGTCCGTTTATTGATGATGTAACCGTAAAACCTGAACATCTTCCTGAATTCTTACCAAAGTTTAAAGAGATCTTAAAGAAGTATCCCGTCATCACCGCAATGCAAGGACATGTCGGCAATGGCAATTTCCATGTCTTCCCGCTGATAGATCTGCGAAACCCTGAAGAACAAAAATATATCCCCCAAATTAGTGAAGATATTTTCAAACTGGTACGAGAGTACAAAGGTTCAACAAGTGGTGAACACAATGATGGTTGGGTCAGAACTCCATATCTTAATTTACAATATGACGAAAAAATATTAGGCTTCTTTGCAGAAACGAAAAAGATCTTTGACCCAGAAGGTGTCTTCAATCCTCATAAGAAGACCAATCCAGATTTGGATTTTGCGATGAAGCATATCCGACAAGAATGGTAAGTCTTCAATCAAATGAGCGGTTCAAGGATCTATCAAAGACGCGACTCATTTCTTGGGGAAGAATATCTTTTGCTGGCAAAAGAGGCAATTCTTCTGGAGCCCCCGGTAACTTCTGAATTCGAACAAGACCTCGTGGCCGATCTGGTAATGGATATGAGAAAAATGTCTGTGTTTCTAGTTTTCCTTTATACTTGTCCTCAACCATATCACTCCATTCGTCAATATATGCAGGGAGAAAAGCTCTAGGGATTTCAGAAAGTAAAATTCCTTCTTCTGGAAGCATTCGATAACATTCTCGCGTTTTTTCTGCCATAAAGAAAGGATCTAAAGGAAGTGTTCGTTGGCCAGCAAACATTCTCAGAATAATAAAATCAATAGGTTGTCCTTTGCTCCAGGTTGAGACGTCCTCACTCGTCTTCTTTGAAAGGATATCTCCTTTTATAATCGTATGATTCCCAACGTGATCTCTCGCATCCGCAAGACAGACTCCGGCTGTTCTTTCAAAAAAACCTTTTGAAAAACCTCCAAATAGTTTTTGACCTGGCCCTCCCAGTTCCAACCCTAACACCTTCCCAGCCTTTTTTGAAAAAGTTGCTTCTACATACGTTTTTAAATCCTGCTGGTTTGGAACAACCACCTCGAAATCATCTGAGAAATTTGCTAATTCTGAATCGTAAACAATATATTGAGCCATACCACGGCCAATGCGAAATTCTTCTTCTGATATTTCTGCCCCAATGCGTCCTCGTCTTTCTTGAATTTCGTTACGCCGAAGTTTTGTATATAGCTCTAATTTGTTCATAAAGCGTGATTATACAGCACTTGTCTGATTTTTGTCTTGCAATTTTTCTCGCCAGCCGATATGATTAACAACATATGTTAGTAACCCTCAGACAAGCCCTCGATGAAGCAGCAAAAGGTAACTACGCTCTTGGTGGATTTAACGTCAATAACATGGAACAGGTCCAAGCAATTATGGAAGCTGCGAAAGCAACCAACTCCCCTGTTATTCTGCAAGCAAGTCGTGGTGCACGTAAATATGCAAACGATCGATTCCTCTACCATCTCATGATTGCCGCAAACGAACTCTATCCTGAAATTCCAATCGTCTTGCATCAAGATCATGGGAGCGTCGAAGCATGTCTTTCTGCAATTGATATGGGTTATACCAGTGTCATGATTGATGGTTCACTAAAAGAAGATCACAAAACTCCTGCGACCTTTGAAGAAAATGTTGCGGCGACAAAAAAAGTGGTTGAGTACGCTCGAACGAAAGGTGTTTCAGTAGAAGCAGAACTTGGCGTTATTGGTGGAATCGAAGATGGAGCTGGCGCGGGTGACATGAAAAGCGACTTTCTTACTGACCCGGATCAAGCGGTTGAGTTTGTCAAAGAAACAGGCGTAGATGCACTTGCGGTTGCCGTCGGCACAAGTCATGGCGTGTATAAATTTACCAAGGAACCTGATGGAACAGTACTCGTGATGGATCGCATTGAGGAGATTCATAAAAAACTTCCAACCACCCATCTCGTCATGCACGGATCATCAAGTGTGCCACAAGATTTGCTCGCCATGGTCAATCAATACGGCGGACAGATCAAACCAACCTGGGGAGTACCTGTGGTAGAGATTCAAAGAGGCATTCAACATGGCGTTCGTAAAGTAAATGTCGATACTGATATTAGACTCGCAATGACAGGAGCAATTAGAAAATATCTAACCGAACATACTGAAGCGTTTGATCCAAGAGATTATCTCAAACCAGCCAAGGACCTCGTCGTCCAAGTTCTTTCTGAGAGAATGAAGGCGTTTGGTCAAGCAGGGCATGCAGGAGATTATCAAGCTATTCCTCTTGAAGAGATGAAGAAGCTTTATCAATAAGCTTTATACTTTTTTCTCTTCCATCTCATCTTTGGTCAACAATCCAGCTTGTGCACCGATCTTTTGTACCACAGATGCAGCGTTTGCTGACCCCCACCCGATTGCTTTTTTAACAGATAACCCTTGAATGGTAGCAGCAAGAAAACCTGTGGCAAATGAATCCCCTGCTCCTGTTCGCTCGATAGGTTTGCCCGGATACATACCGCGGAAATAGAATTCTCCTTGTTCATCAAGAGCATACGAACCATGCTGTCCATTTGTTACCACGACAAGTTTGGCACCTTTCTGTTGCAAGCCGGTTAATAATTTTCGGAGGTAGGCATTCGAATCACTTGAATCTTTTGGTTCTTTATCGAAGAGCAATTGCTCGGCTTCTTCTTTATTTACAAAAAGAATATCTGCTTTTTTAATCACCGACTCAACCACTTCACGTCCCTCATACAATTGCTTTGAACCAGGATTAAAAGCAAGCTTTGTTCCTTCATTTTCTTTGATAAAGTCTAATGCCTTGCGATACGGTGTTTGCCAATCTCTTCCCATACTCGTGAGATAAAGATAGTCTGCTGAGACATCAATGAGTTCAAACTCATGCTCTCGTTCGACATCATGGACGAATATCGTTCGATCGCTTTGGAAGTTGATAATCACGGAGAAATTGGAAGGAGCTTTTTTGGTTTGGCTGACGAAGAGACGATCAACGTGTTCTTTGGCTAAACCATTGCGGATGATAAACGAGAACTCATCATCACCCATTTCTGTACAAAGTGTCGCCTTTAACCCAAGTCTTGTGAGCCCAACCGCGACGTTTGTGGCATTGCCGCCAAGACAAAAGTCATAGCGATCGACATCAATCTTCTTGCCATGTTCAAAACACAAATTCCCATCTTCAAGCCGCACCTGTGTCTTTGCATTATGAATTGTCATAAAAGCATCGACTGTTGATTCTCCAATGGTAATGACGTTGTAATGACGCACCATATATTAACAATATCGCAAACTGAACATCTTTTGCAAGCATTTGTTATATAATAGTACTTAATGAAAGTATTCATGGGCATACTTGCTTTCCTTATCATCACCGCGGCAGGTCTTTGGTATTACGTGCAGTACACTTATCCAGCAACGAGTCCACAAACATCAGCTCTTTATTTTAGCGAACATCTTCTTCATCCTCATGCCAAATTGGATAAATATATTATTGGTTTTCTCCCCTATTGGCGAATCGATGATATGAAATACGTGCGGCTTGACGTCCTCTCAGAAGTTAATTACTTTAGTCTTTCAGCTGATGGACAAGGACATATCATCAAACAACTTACTAATGAGACAGAACCTGGCTGGCGCGAATGGGACAAGCAATCGCTTCGAGACTTTATCACCAAGACTCAAATCATGGGAACAGACTTTACGATTACCATTGCTGTCCTCGAGAATGAAACCATTGAAAGTATCTTGGACGACAAGATTGCTCAAAAAGAGTTGATTAGTGAGATTATCGACTTAGTAAAAACAAATCACTTAAATGGCATTACGCTTGATTTCGAATATCTTGGCGAACCGGATGAAGAATATCGTATGGCATTTACTAGCTTTACCAAAGAGCTTTCCGCACAAATGCATGCACAAGTTCCAAACACGCATCTCTCATTGACGCTGATGCCACGAGACAGTCAAGCTGATGGTCTTTTTGATCTGCCCAAACTCGTTCCAGTGGTTGACCGATTTATCGGTATGTCCTATGACTATTACGGCGTCGGAGCAACGATCGCAGGACCCGTCGCACCAATGAAAGGATTTAAAGAGGATAAATTCTTTTATGATGTTGAGACAACATATGCTAATTTGCTTAAAACAATCCCGGCAAAGAAACTCGTGATGGGTGTTCCCTATTATGGTTGGGATCGGGCGGTTATTGATGGCCAAACAATCCAGAGCAAAACATTGCCAGCAGATGATCCAAACAATTCAGCAGTCGTTATGTCCTATGCCAGAATGCGCGAGAGTAACGATATTAAGAAAAGCCAATGTCAGTGGGACGACTACGCGCTATCTACCTGGTGTTGGTATACCGATGAGGATAATATCGATCACCAAGTGTGGCTTGAGGATAATAAATCGCTTGGCATTAAATTTGATTATGCAAAGAAGCAAAAATTCGCAGGAGTGGCAATTTGGAACTTGGGCTATGATAAAAATTATCCCGACTTGTGGAATCTGATGAAAAATAAATACCAAACGAAGTAGAATCTTGCTATACTTGGTTGATGTGGCTCGCTCTGACTATCATCGCAACCTTTTGTTTTGCATTTGCAAGACTGCTTCAGAAAAGTATTGTCTCCAATGAAAAAACAGATCCAATTGCATACTCCGTTTACTTTCAGCTCTTAGTCGCAAGCATTCTTCTCCCCGTCGCACTCGTGAATGGTTGGGAGTTTCCTCCGATTGAAAAGGTATGGTTTGGACTGTTTCTCACTGCACTCTTTTATTGTTTAGCAAACATTTTTTCCTATAACGCGCTGAAGAAAATTCCTGTTTCTGACTTTACTATTATTATTGCGACAATACCAATCTGGACAATGCTCACCAGTATGATTGTCCTCAAAGAAAGTACTAATCCAATAAAAGTGTTCGGCATCTTGCTAACCGTTATTGGCATCATGGTTGCTTTTTACACCCAGAAGAAATTTATCGCAAACAAATATCATCTCTTTGCCCTGCTTGCCGCAATCTGTCTTGGCTTTGCATTTACAAACGATGCGTTTATGCTCAAAACCTTCAAAGCTTCCACATATAGCTTTGTTTACTTCTTTTGGCCGGGCGCACTCCTCGGACTCATCTATTATAGAAGACTCAAGGGAATTACCATCATTGTCCGAAACGGTTGGGTCAAATCAGTGATTCCAAGCATCCTTTTTGCAACAGCAGCTTTGGCGGTAAATAACGCCTACAAGATCGGCGGAGAGATTTCACAAATTGCTACCATCACCCAAGCAAACATCATTCTTGTCATCTTGTTTAGCTATTTGTTTCTTCATGAAAAAACGAGAATCACCCAAAAGATTATCGGTGGAAGCATCGTCTTTGTGGGGATTATCTTAGTGCAGATGAAGTAAGTTAATAAAACTTCTCAATGATTTTGTTTGCCAACAACGTTACCAAAATTGCGATGATCGCTCCTCCCACGATATCCAAAAGTAAGACTTCTTGTGTCATTAGCTTATTGTAAGCAAGGAGTATTGAAAGCAAAGCAAACAGCAAGCCTGCTCGTTTATATTCAGCAAATACTACCGCAGCAATCGTTAAACAAATGAGGATTTGGTTTTCAAAGAAAGGCGTTTTGACGACATACTCGAATAGTGGATATAAATAGGAGGTAACAAACTGTGTTGGATTTTGAAATGACATATCCAACAGTTTGATCGCAATAAAAGAAAACGACAAAGCGAATATGCCAATACTGAGCAGCTTTTTGCGTTTCGTTGGTTTGGATAAAACAATTGCGACAATAAAGAGGACAAGACTGAGGAGATAGGGATGAGAGGTCACAAAAGTAAGGAGAATATTCATACTACAATCCTCCACTCAGCTGATTAAAGGAGTTCAAGAGAGGAAGCACTTGCTCCATCAGATCCCTCAGAAGTAAGACTTCATACGTAACGGCGACAAGCGCCCCCATCGTTAAACAAGTTGCAATCAAACCAATAACCGTTGCTCCGATTCCCTTTTGTGTCAGGTAACGAAACGCTGACCACAGGCCAAACGGCGGGAAGAACAAACTCATAAAGTAAAGCGATAATTGTTTTCCAAACGAAGTCTCAAGCGGACGGTCTCGCAATTGCTTGCCACAATTGGGACAAAAGTAGAATGTGTCACTAACCGAAGCTTTACATTTGGGACAGACCATAGGATTATTATATGTTATTTTTTCTTAAAATTCAGCGCACAAGAATTGATGCAGTAGCGTTGCCCAGTTGTTTCTTTAGGACCATCATCGAAGACATGTCCCAGATGTGAGCCACAATTTTTACAAATCACTTCAGTACGCTTCATCAACAAACTATTGTCTTCGTGGAGTTCAACATTTTCTAAATTCATCGGTTGATCAAAACTCGGCCAACCTGATCCACTTTCAAATTTTGCATCACTTGAAAACAAAGCATGCCCACAAGCTGCACATTCATACATCCCCGTCTCATGATTGTCATAATACTTCCCCGTAAACGCTTGCTCCGTCCCCTTCTCGCGCAAAACATGATATTGCTCAGGCGTTAGCTTTTTCTTCCAATCCTCTTCGGACATAATTTTTTTATCAGCCATAAAATAAGTATAGCAGATCGACTATGCTGCAAGTTCGTATTTCTCTGACGGCATTGTTTGTTCACTCACGAAGGTCGAGAGATACTGATTGCGGTTCTCCAGTCTTCCTTGTTTCATCTTTTCTGCTTTCGAAAGCCCTTGCAAACGCTTTTTTACATTCTGTAATCGCAATGCCTTCGCTTCATCTTCTTTTCCTTCCGCTCTTAAGCTTTTTTCTTCTTGCGTTTCGTCATACCACTTAGCATTCTTTAATGTGACCTCTGCATTTTCTGCATTCACTATTTCATCTATCTCCTTTACTCTTTGCGTAGAGCGATGTAACTCGCCCGCAAGTAATATCATCTCTTGTTTCAATTTGCCCTCAATTCCTTCAAAATTGCCAGCTTCTGCTGCTTTGAGAATAGCTTTAGCATCTTTATTATAGGCAGTGGTGCCAATAAGGTCCTTACCTGATTCCATTGCTTTACGAAAATGATCTTGATGAGGTTTTCCTCGAAAGTCATCAATCACATCTTGAAACATTCCTTTTATGACATTGGGAGCATTCCTTATTTCGTGAAGAATAGCATCCGTTTGAGCACGATCAGCTGCTGATGCGACAATACCACGATTTTTAAACCCAAAAAGGGCAAATTGCGATTCTCGTTTTCGAACTTGCGCTTCAAGGAGTAACTTTTCGTCTCGAGATCCTGTTTTTCGTATTTCGTTTTCTCTCGCTAAAGTTGCCTCGGTAGGAACACCCAATAATTTCTCAGCCATTCTGTCACGCAGACTACTTTCAGACTGCTTTTCTGACGTTACGAATTTTGGTCTAGTATGTTTGGAATCAATCGGAGCTCCGTCTTCTGTTATCTCGTGTAAATTCTTTCTCACTTCCCCCAATGCATGATGTGAGTGAGCCCGATCTGCAATGAGACGAGGAATAACATCTGAGGTATGTACTTTCTTATGTTCTCTAGAAGCACCGCTTAATATGCTCTCTTTGAGAGATCTCCGTTCTCCAGTTACTTCTCTTGGCAAAGAAGAACCTTCAACTAATTGGTCAACAGCTGAAATATCTGACATTGTATCTTTCATACTAGTATAGTTCCATTGTCACATCAAGCATATTAGCAAAATAAAACTATTTAAAATTGATATTAAGGTGATAATATCCTTACAAGAGGAAGGAGACGATAACCATATTGACATACCCTATAATGCAGAGTAGAATCACCCCTGATGGCAGCATTAGAACGATTTATTTCTCCTCAAACAAAAAGAAAAATTAAGCTTGGAGTTGCAGGAGCGGCCTGCGTGGGAGGATTGGGAACAGGCGGTATAGGAGCTCAACACCTCATAGATCTAGACAATAATGCAGAAAAGCATCTCCAGGCAACAGGCATTTCAGCACCTACAAATAAAGAATTACATGCAGCAAATAATAGAATTAAGATTTTTAACATCGATACTGTTGAAAAAAGAGATCCTGACGCTCATCCCAATATGATGAGTACCGATGAGGCAAGAGCGATACAACATCGAGCTACTGACTATCCAATAAGGAAGCACTATCTGAAAACACGAGGACCAGAAGATGATGTTGCTTGGACTTTAATGGGAGCAGGAGTAATATTTATGCTTGCAAGCATAAAAATAGTGCCAAAAGAATTCTTGTAAAACATCACTCCCCTTCGTAAATCTCCGTATATGCTACAATTATGATATGCCTATGAAAGAACATCCGCGTTCACGATTGAGAAGAAGAAACCGGATTACCGAAGCAAAAATTCTCATCAGACACCTGAGACGAATAGGCTGGAAAGCTTCTCTTGTGTATCTGTTAAAACGTTATAAAAAACAAGTTTTTTGGGGAGTTGGTATTCTGTTTGCAATTCTCTTGTTCATCCCTATCTTCACCTACGTTTACTTCGCCTCAGATCTCAAAGATAAAGTCAGTATCACTGCTCGCAGCAAAACAGGACTTACCTTAACCGATGATGAGGGAGAGACGTTTTTCACCTTTTATCAACCCAAAGAAGTAACCTATATCCCTATTGCACAAATTCCTAAATCTATGCAAAACGCCGTCATTGCATCTGAAGATAGAAACTTTTATACCAACCCTGGCTTTTCAGTAAGTGGCATGGGACGAGCTTTTGTCCGCAATCTCATTGCCGGTCATGTCGTTGAGGGAGGTTCAACGATTAGCCAAGAACTCGTCAAGATTGCCTTACTTAATTCTGAACGAACCGTGCTTCGCAAATATCAAGAACTCGTTTTGGCAACGGAGCTGAATCGACGATTTAGTAAAGAAGACATTTTGGAAATGTATCTTAACTCAGTTTATTTTGGTGAAGGAGCATTCGGGATTGAAAACGCAGCACAAGCATACTTTGGTGTTCCGGCCAGCCAACTCACACTCGAACAATCGGCAATATTAGTTGGACTTATTCCGGCTCCCTCAGCTCGTTCCCCACTTACTAATGATCCGGACATCGCCCATCGAAATGCAAACGTCGTCCTCAACTCAATGGTTGAAGAAAACTATATTACGCAAGACCAAGCAGAAGCAGCCAAGGATACCACGCTTACCTATAACCCTGCACCAAAAAAAGTTGGGAATAACACCCTTGCCCCTCATTTTGCACTGTATGTCAAAGATCAATTGATTAAGAAATACGGTGAAGAGCGGATTATCAGAGAAGGATTTAAAGTTCAAACGACCATGCATCGTCCATGGCAAGAATATGCTGAACGCGCGGTCAAAACACAATTGAATTATCTCCAATGGAACGATGCCCATAACGCAGCAGCCGTTGCTATTGATCCAAAAAATGGCCGAATTAAAGTCATGGTCGGCAGTGTCGATTGGGATAACGAAGAATTTGGGAAAGCAAATATGGCTGTTACTCCGAGACAACCTGGATCGAGTTTTAAGCCGATCATCTATGCTGATGCACTCGAACAAAAGAAGATTACCCCGGCAACTATTTTGCATGACGCACCAATTGAATATGGTCCATACAAACCTGAAAACTATGATAAGACTACTCGTGGAGATGTCACCGTCCGCCGTGCACTTGCTAATTCTCTTAACATCCCAGCAGTTGAGGTTATGAATATGGTTGGGGTTTCGAGTGGATTGAATATGTCCCGCAAACTGGGAATCACCACGCTTAATGAAAGTCCTTCGAGTTATGGTTTGCCTTTGGTATTGGGAAGTGGTGAAGTGAAATTATTGGAGCTTACCAACGCATATGCAGTCTTCGCAGCACAAGGTGTGTACAATCCCCCAACAGCGATTATTGAAATAAAAAACAAATACGATAAAATCGTTGATACCAATAATAAAAATTTCTTTTCTTTCTTCACGGACGCGTTTAGCAATATAACCAACTTATTTACCGGATCAAGCTCAAACGAAAGACGGCAGGCACTCAGCAATGATACCGCCTTTTTGATCTCCTCGATTCTGTCAGACAATTATGCTCGTGCTGAAGAATTTGGTGGCGCGCTTACCATCTCACGAACCGCAGCTGTCAAAACAGGAACAACCAACGATTACAAAGACGCATTAACAGTCGGCTATACGCCGGGTCTGGTTGTGGGTGTATGGGTTGGTAATAACGATAACAAACCTATGGATAACATTGCAGGATCAATGGGCGCTGCTCCTATTTGGCGAAATATGATGAATACCTTTTTGATTGGAATGCCTGTCGAAACATTTATTAAGCCTTCATCTATCGTTAGTGTCCAACTGTGTTTGACACCAGGAACGAGTACAAAAACAATCACTGAATACTTTATTTCAGGGACACAACCTGAAGGATGCAGTATGCCAACATCATCTCCTACACCAGCAACGAGTGAGACACCAACACCTGGACCAACCAATCAACCAACGGAAACTCCGACAGAGACACCAACGCCTTCACCTACGACAAATGACGTGCAAGTAACAGCAACACCAGCGGTGCAAGGCATACAAACAACTCTCCAACCAACTGTTCAGCTTGACAGGCCAAGACAAAATCGATAAAGTAAGGAAGATTCGTAAAGGGTACGATGAGAATTTATCTTACATGAACAATCAACGATATACTGTTGAGGATCTTTTTTTGCTGGGGGTCACGCAAAAAAGAACTTCGACATTGATTACGATGCGATTGCTGAGCAAGCAACTCACAACCTCTGAAATTCCTTTTACTGACGAACTTCTCAAACAACATCTTCCCAATGTTCTGCGTACCCAGTGCTACAATGACGACAATCTTCCGTTTGCTATTGAAGTACGCAATACTGAAATCGGTCATCTCTTTGAACATGTGTTACTTGAATACCTCTGTCAGCTCAAAATAGCCAAAGGAGCAACACAAGCAGAATACTCAGGACGTACCAATTGGAATTGGATCAGGAATCCTCTTGGCACATTCTCAATTCGTCTCAGCTGCGGCATGAAAGATGCCGATATCTTTCCGCTCGCTCTGGAGAAAACCATAACCCTTATGAAAATTGTTATGCAACACAAGCAAGAAGCATTGTTTACTCCTCCTCTCCAAACCAGCCGCAATGGTCAGAAAAATGGTAAACGATTACGGAAGAACAACTCTTCCAAAGTAATCGGTCGCTAAGTCTTCTGTCGGTTCTACCGGCATCATATTATGCATGGCTCCCTCAACAGTCGATTGCGCCTTCTTTCCATATTTAGTCATACAATTAGAATAAACCCCAACAG